>Ga0123342_1001412_pt1 | contig 40347 bp, 21 predicted proteins | sample Turbeawhitnodule_FD_89960 | JGI IMG/M metagenome (GOLD analysis project Ga0123342, IMG submission 89960) | Root nodule microbial communities of legume samples collected from Mexico - Turtle bean Mexico white nodule | ecosystem: Host-associated > Plants > Roots > Nodule | place: Mexico: Nepantla...
ATCTGAGAAAAAGTGTTTTGGGTTTTCTGCTTTTTGGGGATTTTTGTTTTGGGTTTGTTGTTGTTTTTGTTTTTTTTTTTTTTTTTTATGGTTTATTTTGATTTCTCGTTGGCAACTTAAAGGTACAGCAACCACCGTATATATCAGGTATTATCAGTGTATGTGTGTGTGACTCCTAAGGAATTTGCAGAGCCCTTACACATGTCTTCTTCGTCTTTTCATTTTCTCTCGTGATATTCCTCTTCTCTCTCTCTTTTGCCCCCCTCTGGTTTCTGTTTGCGTGGGGAGCAAAAAGCTTATTTTTTTTCTCCTTCTCTCTCTCTGATATATATAAGACAGAGAGGAGGAAACCACACTTCTTGTGGGCAAGTCGTAACCTTTTGGTGCCCTTTTGGTGTTGAGGAAGAACAACACAAGAAAGTGAAGGTCTTTTGTACTCTACTACCGAGTGTTTGGATAAAGATCAAAGTGAACAACATAACATGGGTAGTTGTGGAAGAGAAGGAGCTGTGAGGCAATACATAAGGTCAAAGGTTCCTCGCTTAAGGTGGACTCCCGAGCTGCACCGTTGCTTTGTTCACGCCATTGAGAGCCTTGGAGGTCATCAAAGTAAGTGGACTTTTTCTGTTTTCTAGATTCAGGATTCAGGATCCGTTTTCCCTTGCTGTTATTGGTTTTCTGATAACTTTTTGGTTAACTTTTCAGAGGCTACTCCGAAGCTTGTTCTTCAGTTGATGGATGTTAAAGGGCTCACAATTTCACACGTCAAGAGTCATCTTCAGGTGAGGAACGTTAGAACTATTGTGGTGATGCATGGTTATGTTTCATTAGGGTATTGTTTATTGATATTGGGTTTGTCTCTTTGTACAAACCAGATGTACAGAAGCATGAGGGGCGACTTGGGTAGACAAGGTACCGAACCTTCTTTACTGCAAAGCAAATGAACAAGGATAGAGTGTTCTTAATCTTTATAGTTCCTGATGACGATCATGCCATACGTGGGAACTATAGACCATGCTTTGTGCATTGAATGCTGATTGTTGTTTCTTCTCTTGGTACATATTTGAAGTTAAAAAACATAGCCTATGAACTCGCACTTATACACAAGTTGGGAAATTTGCAACTGAGTTGCACATTTATTAGTCTCTTCTTTGCCATAACAGTGTAGGGAGAATAAGAACACAATGTCCTTTTAAATCTTCCTCTAATGGCATTTTGATGAAATCCACAAAACTTTTTCTTTCTGCATTCTTCATACACAACAAAGGTCGTTACTGGCTTGTGTTCAAAGCACAACGCATTAATTTCCAACATTAAAGATCATTTTTTGTAATGTGTTGGTAACTTGGTACGTGTGTGTTTGTCAGGTAGGACACCCTCCCAACATAGGAACCAATCTTTTGAGGAGCACGATGATGGGTGTGTTGATGAAGTGAATGATGTTGGTGTTGAGTACTCATGTTCGAAACCCATGGGAAGAGAATCTGATTCCTTCTTCGGCCACAGCAATCTCCCTCCGAAAAGGTCAGCCTATGTAGCTTTATTCATTTCTTTTTCTCACTTGAAATAATTTCAGACTTTTCAAACGTCAAAATAAAGTTATGTGTGGGAGAGAAGCAAAAGAGATTGGTATTCGCCTTGATCTTTTGCTTTTCTGAGCCAACTTTTACTTTTTTGCTTCTTTTGAAATTCCTTTTCGTTTGGATTCTCTACTCAGAGCAAGAATCGAGACGAGGAGTTCCATCTCAGAGAGCCTGCAATGCAGCCTAAGATTATGTGATGCAGTTCCAAATCCGTACTGTTTTTATGATTATCTGCAGAACCCCATGGCTGAGCACAAGGGAATAAAGGAGTTCTGCAAGGCTTCAACTTGGCAGATACAACCCCATTCCTCTCTGTTACCACATTTTCCCAACCTCACTTCATTCCAAAGTCCTAACCAAAACTCAGATTTCCTCCAGGTGCAAGCACAACCCTTCTTTCTCTTATCTATTGTTTATGCTTTTAATTTATGTTAGGGTTGCACTTTGATATATATGGTTAACCTGTGATGCTCTTTCTAAGTATAACTTTTACTTCCATAATACACATGACTATAGCTTGCATTAAATGCTAACATTCAGTATAAACTTTTTTATCACTTGGATTAATGAATAAAAAGATGTGAAACTTGAAGGAATGGAAGCAAGTTTTGTCCTTAATTTGATTCCTTGGTGATGACCAATCCAAAGGTTGGAAGCACTCCACTTTTGTTCAGTATGATCTTACGTTTGGCCTGTCAAATATGCACAGCTTTTGGGATCACGTTGTGTGTTAAATGGGAAACCGTTGGTTAATTTCTCAGCTGCCTGTGTCTTTTCTTTCTCTATCTTTTATAGAAAAGTATATTATTAAACTATTAACTTTGTTCTGAGCTTGAAACTGGAAGCTCCTTTGTAGAAGTGGGGTTATTATTAAATATTTTGCCTTGGAATGATCTGTTTTAGCTTCTTTTGGAAAGCACGGTTGGTTGAAGCAGTGTTAAAGGATCTGCTGAGTGTTGTATCTTAATTTTGATTGTTCTAAAGGGGTTGGTTTTTTGAAAAGAACGCTGGTTTAGTGTTGCAAATGAAGTGGCTAAAATAAGAAAACGTGAAGTGTTGAAACTGGTACACACATTACTTTATGTGACATTTAATCGCCTTGTGGAGTGGTTAGATTGTTTTGGTCCCCTTGTGTACGACTTGAGAGTGTGGTGGGAATGGAAGAGAGGGAGGCTTGTGATTGTCCAAAATTTATCTTGGGCTGCAATGTTGCCGAAAGGGTCATCATGGCTTCTAATTTATATTCTGAGTTTTTTCACATTCAGTGGTCCTCCCAAATTATTGAAATTCTGACTTTGCAAATGGAAATTTTATCTATGCCCTTTATTGCATCTATACGGATACTTCTTTTGAAGGTAGAGACCCCACTAGTAGGACTTAACCTCAACTTCTTTCTTCTCCATAAAATCCAAAACTTATAATTGCTCTCTCTGGATCAGAAGAAAGATAAAGACATCAATGTATCTATTTTTGTTTGATTATACAAATACAAATTGTCTTCTGGGTTTTCACTCAATTCAAATTTTAAACTTTTTCAACACCCTTTTTCTCTCTCCTTCCTTTCAAACTAAGGGTAAGTTTCTTCTCTTCTACACAGAATGTACTTAATTAATTTGGTCAAAACATTCAGATCTAAGAACATGGTAAGAAGTGCTGTGTTGTTGCTGTAATAAACTAATGAAAAAAAATGCATGTGGGGGTGTATTTGCATTGCTTTCTTGATATTCCTATTTAGTGTACATATATGTCTTAGGAATAGTGGTGAAATGTGCAAAGAGTGTTGGTGCTAGAATGAGGTTTTGCCTTGGCAGAAGTGAGATTTTAGAGGCACTGTTGTTTATGTGTTTTGTGCTGTTTATAGGTCACAACATTAAATGAAGGAAAGAGCAGTGGAAAGGGAATTAATGTAGATGTGAACACTGAGACAGGTGAGGCAGAAGTTGAGGATGTAGGAGGGTATGAATTGTCATTGTCGCTTACAATGGCAAATCCTTCACCTCAGAGAAGTAATGGTTCATGTTCAGGCAGTGAGATCAGTGAGACAATCTCATCATACCCTGCTGCAGGGTTTAGCAACTACAAGGACTGCACTAGTTCATCCACTCTCAAAGAAACAATTAATTTGGACCTTTCTTTGGCCTTATGTGGCAATTGATTTCATCCACTATTGTAAAATCAATCTACTATAGGCATAATCTACTGTACCTTTTTTCATTCTCTTCACTAACAATTTTGTTCTTTTTCTATCACCAGTACCTTTCCAATCCTCATGTCAATTTATTTTAATCCATTTTCACTACTTTTCTTCACCTTTCTATTTACATGTCACACACATCCCTATATATCAAACCCACTAATTCCACACACATTGAAATTCAGATATTTTTAAATAAATTATATAAATTAATAATAAAGATTTATGTGTATAAGTATCAGTTTTTTAGGACACTGTTTTTCTTATGGTTGGTTCAAAAAATTTATTTTTTATTATTATAATTATAATAACAAATTATATTATAAATTTAATTTTTTAAAAAATTAATGTATTTTTTATTTTTAAAATTGTGTTAAAATCGTATTAAAATTATTATACATTTAATAAATATTTTTTTGAATTAAATACTTTATTAATATGTATCGTCGATATTCGATATGTGTATCCACGAATATTCGATACGTGTATTCGACACGATTATACCATTTGTGTTTTTTTTTCCTTTATAAAGATGTCATAAATTTTATATCCTTTTCTTGTTTTTTTTTCTTCAAATGTGAATATTTTCATAATTTGTAGACAAAACATAGGAAAATGTCAAAAGTTGTAGTGGTGACAATTAAATAATAATAACTTTCATAGTTAATAAGTCTTTTTCGTATTTGTGGGTATGCATTTTTATATATGAAATTAATTTTTTAAAAATAAAATATAAATAATCTTGTAAGAATAGAATAGAGAAGTTATGCATTATTTTTTAGTTGAGGAGTTATTCAATTATTTTTTTGTTAGAGATTCATATAATAAAATCATTTTAATTTAAATTTAATAAAGGTATAAATTTAAATTTGATAAGGGTGTATATTTTAATTTAATACAAATAACATCAAAACAATTATAAAAAATTAAATTTTCTAGATAAAAATGACACCAAAACAGTTATAAAAGATTGTATTTCCTATGATATAAATTTCATTTAAATTTAATAAAAAGTAAAAAGTTTAAATAACAATAAAAATAGTTAATAAAAACTATATTAATTATATTTTATACAATATTATGGATAATATATTTTAAATAAAAACTAAAACTTATTTAGAGATGTTATTCTCTTTCATAACATTTAATTTTTGAAATTAGAAATAAATAAAATAAAATATGTCATAACATTACAGTATAACAGTACACAAGAATAATTTGAATTACTGTCATAACCATTCTAAGTAAAATCTACCCTATAAATTCGATTTTAACATCCATAATGTTAATAACACAGTGTGATTATGTTAATGAGGTGAATATTAAAGTATATATAGAATATTTTTTCAAAACATCTATAGCAAGATACAGGCAATGAATTTAAAGACTACAAAAATATAAAGTAAAATTATGAATTTATGGAATATTTGCAGGGAAACACAAATAAATAAAAAAAACACTGGTCCACTTTTTGATATTTTTCAAAGTAATATTTTTCATACCTCTGGTAGATAATTAAAGTATGAATAATATATTATAAGAACAAAATAGAAAATATATTATAAACACTGGTCCACTTTTTCATGTTGAATAATATGCTGTATATCTGTAGCCTCTGTATAACTTCAATACATCAAAACTTTCAAAAATTGTTTAACGTAAGAGAATTGTCAAAGGTCCACATTTCACCCTCTCTGCAACCAACCATCCATCTTTATTTCACATGTTTAATATGCTGTAATTTTGTGAGAAATCATTCCTGATGAATAGTGCTGTGTCCCCTTACACCAGTGAAAATATTTAATTCTCTGAGATGAAGGTAGCTGCATGGCAAACACAAGTTAATTTTTTTGCTCCATCTCCATAATTCTACTGTTATTTTGATAATTAACTGCATCTCTGTCTGAATCTGACATTTAGACGTCAGGTCAAAGTCTGAAGCCCATGACAAAAAGGGTAAAAAATGTAGCTGTAGCTAATAAAAATGTGTAGTTGGGAGTTTTGCACAGAAGTTTGCATGCAGGGTTAGAAATGAACCAAGTGCTAAGTTTGATTTGTAATATTGAAGTGAGTTTAGTTTATTATGATTTTAGTTTTATGTGTATATTTATTTCATATAAAAATAAGTTAATTGCATGAACTTAGTATATCCAACTGAAGCATGTGCAAGTCAAATTCACTTCTTGTATTCAAGGAATTAAATTTTCAATCCCCTCATTCATAAATCAAAACACAAACAAATTAAGCTAAGAAGTAATTTGGAATCACTTGAAGTGGATAATTTGGTTGGATAGGGGTGTTTGGTATTTTGACCAAAAGTATGCCATTTTTGGTAGTTTGGTTCCATGGTAGGTTTGAGAGCATGGTTGGGGAGAAATTGAAAGGGTGACAAACTTCATAAATGAAAAGAAAAAAGCTATTTGCTTAGGAAACTGACAAGCTGCTGGAGAGGATCTAACTTTAAGACTTGTCATGTTTCATTGCACATTCCTTTATGTTAATGATAAATAATGAGGTGAGATGCACTAGTTGGTCGTTAGGTTTCTACCTTTCATTTAATGACAGTTTAATGACTTAATTATTCTTCTTCCATGAAAATACGCAAAAGATATCAAATCAAGAATTAATTCATCGTTGTTGTAGCAGCTCGAAGCAAAAGTTTTACAGTAAAACAAATAGAATACATTAATAGAAAAATCTCACCCTCGAGAGAGAAATAAAACTCAGTGTATCAATGTATATAAGAGCAACCATTATGCATCAAGCAAATGGTAAAGTTCCAATTAATCCACAGTCTTTTTCATAAAAAATATCTCAATTTAATGCAGTACTTTTCCAAACAAAGAATGAAAGAGTTCTACATAAAACATGAGAAACCAGCGAGTATACGAAGAAATGAAGGACATAAAGTTGGAGATGTACGAGGCGTATTGAAGTTGATTTGGCAGATCACATTTAATAGAGTTATTAAGATATAGTAAGCTGAACATAAATGGGTGGAGTGGAGCAAAAGTAGGTGACTACAGGTTTTGCTTGTGAAGAGTCAGAAAGGTAGGCTATTTCTTATTTGTATTGTAGCTGGTTTTTTCCATTTCCATTCTCCATTTGCAGGGTCATAAGAATCCAATAGATATAGTTTGTAGGATCTGACAAAGCAACATTGGAAAGTAAAAGATTAAGAAAAGTGTTCATGGAGCTACAGAGGCTTCCTTAGTATTGGAAGTTAAGGCTTTGATGCATAGTCGAGGCTTTGTACTAACAAGGTTGCTGGGGACGACAGAGACAGCGACTATTATGGACCCATTGGGTACTCCAGAAAGGGGTAGCAACTCAACAAGCACAGAGAGCTGCAATGCCAGTTCTAATCAATGCTCAGAGTAGCATAAATGTAAATACAAACAGCTATAAATAGTTCAAGGCAAATACGACTTTTACCTCTGGAGACCTGAGATCCACCACTGAATCTTCCACAACATGATTGACTGCAGACGCCACCACACCAAAGCATTTATTACGGTCCAGCAAACTTAATGCTTTAGAATCATTTGAATTTTCCTTCGCAGATGTTGTTGTTTCTTCAGTTCCTCTTCGGTTGAACCCAACAGCAAACTACAATGGCAGTTATCATTGTTTTCATGTAAGATTGATAACCGACATGCTTCAGATCGAAGGAATGAAATTTACCAAAATATAATTTAACAATGAAAATTTCTTCACATAAATATCAACTTATTCATATATAAATTCTTGTCTGAAACTTATTGGGAACTATATGTGTTTAAGAAATCAATTCATTTACAAATCATACTGTGTTCATGTTTCATCATTTGTAAAAACCAAACATGCTTTTGATATTATTTATGTATAATTTAATTACAAATATGTTTTTTCTATTACAAAGTTGAGAAAGCTCCAGAATGTGCTAGTCCTGATTGACAATCAAAACAAATATCGTCCCTGATTTCATTGTCACTGACGCATCACCGGTGAGGATGTGAAGAAGCTACATGCAGATCAGGTTTATTGATATTCAAATTTTAATTAAAATCTGGATTCTTCTTTGTTTGACAATGACAGCGATACGGGGGGATCACGTATCTCAGGTGATGAAAATGGCAAACAATGTTAGCTTATTAATAGCATAACTGATTTGCAGTTAAAAGATAATGATGTATTGGACCTTCAGAGGTCGTTGTAGTTTGTCCTGATTAGCAGCTACAAACTTTTTAACAAGCATTGAAACTACTTCTTGTAGTTCTTTTTCGTTCAAACTGCAGGTAGCCTGGATAGGGAAAATGCGATGGCACCAACTGCAGTAAAAAACATGTTCACTATCAGATATCTGGTCCACAAACCTACATGTTTCCACAGAATTGTTATGAAATAAAAAAGAGAATATAGGTAGAATTTGCATGTCCATATTTGCAATCAATCAAAATATCAGCCATTCTAAAATGGTTAAGCTTAATCTGTTGTTAGAACTTGAAATTTGAATAAACAGAAACAAACAGCAATTTAGCAGAGATGACAGCCTAGCAGCTGAGAAAAACAAAATGGATGAATTTAGAATAATTTACAAATAACAAAGAATTGTAGTATTCTTTAAGTTGAAGTTATAGTTCTAATCAAACAAATTTATAGGCTACTAGTTTGCTTTTGCAAAACCTAAACCCACCTTATGAGAAAATTAACGCGTATAGCAAATAGGAGGGAAAGTTATCTGGAGAGAGAAATATTATTCAGATCTGTCTAGATAAAGTTTTATAGGGAGAGGGGATTACATTGTTTTCTTTCAAAACAAGGACCTTGGTAGAATCACAACACAAAAGCTAGTAATTGTAATTGGGGAGCTTGGGGCCTTGTAAACCCCACACGACAATCCCTAACTTCCAATATGGAACTCAAGTTCATACCTTCCAATAGGATTCTACCATCAGTTCATGTTTCACAGGCCTATGCATTCACATGAGCCAGCTATGCACAATCCTTTGATTAGACCAGAGTGAAAAAGTTCTAATACCATATAATATTGGATGGTGCTTAATTGGAAGACCACCACCTCCATGCCATCACTACCAAGCTAAGAACCCTCTACGCATAACTTGATAGCTATCAACGTTTACAAGATTCATAACCTCCCTCCTACTTTCAGCATGCTATGAATGCCGACTATGTGTCCTTGATGTCAACCATGGCTAAGGTTGGAGCAACTTGCTGCCTTTTCTGACCAACCAGCACCAACATTTACCTCATCCAACTATGCTTGTGGGATTCCACCCAGCACAAATCCGCCCACAGCAACCATGCTACCCTCACCAAACCAAAACTCTTCTCAGCCATGTTGCCCACCTCCTCAACAATTCCCCTTTCCCCCACTTTATATACCCACCTCCCATTAATGCAACCCACATACTGTCACCTACTGTTCCATATTCCCCACCACTTGTACCACACAAACACATACTTGCTAACATCCATCCCCCAACCCCTTCAACGAAATACCTCCACAGATTAAAAATTCCCCATAACCCAGTTTCAGTTGAAGCAGGAAATATTCGGTTTGGATTGAATTTTCATGGTTCCCCCTTCTTTCCCTTGGTGGCAAGGCAATGAGAGGACAGAACAAGTATACACTACATCTAGCATCATACTAAAACACTAACCAGCAAACAAAACATTTAACTAGTAACACAAGAATGAGCTAATTTACTTACGCCAACGAACTTCCATTCCCAGATTCAAAAGCTTGGATGATATTTGAAACAACATTAACAGTGTCAGACTGTGTGTGACTGGGGAAGGTTAAAAGAAGCAACCCATTCCTTGTGAGCTTAACCAAAGAAAGACCAGTTACTCCATCTTTGTCTGGTTCTGCTTTACCAGCACTTGAAAGTTCACCTGCCATCAGAAACAATAACCATGCTGTTTAATGAAACCCTATCAAACAACATTCCACCTCCCAAAACTGCAAAAAAAGTAGTAAAAAATAAACTGCATACCATCTCCAGAGTTAGCAGTAGCGGACTCATTTTCCTTGCTATCCAAACACTCCTCACCAGCATCATCACTGCACAACTTCTGTCTCTTGGAAATGCTATTCTCATTAGGATTCTTTGGAGAGTCAAAATGACCCGGTTCAAGGAACTGTAAGAAACAACCATATATGAGCAAAAGGGCCAGTAACGAAGCCATTTTCACTGATTCCCACAAGTTATGAGGTTGTTTTGATGAAGAAAGAGGACCTTACGAAGGATGGTGATTGCTTCTTTTGTGGCGCTCTTCTCACGCTCTGAAAGAGAAATAGAAAATGACAGAAACGAAAGGGAAAAGGGAATGAATGAGAAGAGAAGAGAAAGGAGAAGAAACTGAACTGATAGTGCAAGTGATGAGAAAGCCAGTGTGGGAGTTACGAAGAAGAGAAGAGGGAGCGTTGTAATCGAAGCGAGGAAGGTTAATAACCGCCGAATGCTGCTCCCATGGACTCATCATCTTCTTCTCTACTTCCTCGTTTTTCTCTTCCGCCATTTTCTCTCTCTCTCTCTCTCCAAAAACCCCTTTTTTATTCTCAACAGAGAAAACTCTTCATGCTTCTCTGATCAATCACAAACCCTTAACAAGTTTCAATTTTCTTCTCAAATTTGAACAATTTCTTCGCTGAAAGAAACCACAAAATTGTTCATTCATGAATGTATTTACTCCAAGATAACAACTTTTTTTTTTTTTAATTTTCATTTGATTTTACCAAACTTTTTCCTTTAGTCCCTATGTTTGCTTTAGAAAATAAAGATAACATTATATAAAAATAATTTTAGTATGTGAAAATAAGTTTTGTTTAAGACAATTTTCTTAAAAAATTAAGAAAATTAGATGGATAGTGTATTTAATTTTCTTTATTTATAATTTTATATATATGTATCTAATAATTCTAATATTTTATATAATCATATTATAACTTTTAATATTATTATTTTAATATTTTTTAATATAATTTAATTACAAATTTTATCTTTTATTATATATATATATATATATTTATTTATTTTTAAACTAATCATATAAAAAATTATATACTATTCTGAACTATCATTTTCCTTATATCTATTCACCTCTCATTTTTTCCGTCAAACATGACTAAAAGGATATTTAATGTTTAAAAATTTAAAAAATGCAAGTTATTCATTTAATGATACTACCAATTAGAAATTATTAATTTTAGCCTTTTTCAAACTGTTTTTGGTAGAAAAAAAAATTAATGCATCGATAATTTAAATAATTTTTTAAACTTTCTTTCAATATGGTGTGTATAATTACGTTATTAACTTTTAGAAAAATAAAAATTATCTAAAATGATAAATATCATGATTTATTATCTATTGATATTATAAAATATACTTTACGTATTAGTGACCATTAATCTCTTTTTTTAATCATATTTAAGCTTGACCCTTTTTCATTAATATAATATAAGTTAAAATGCTTAAAAACCCAACATGCATTAATACTAAAATTTAATTAAAATATACTAATACTAAGAATATAAATTTAAATTGTTATTTACCTTTAAATTGTCATTTTTAAAGATTAATTTTAGAAAGATAATTTAAATTGTTATTTTCTGAAGGACAGTGAATTTTTAAAGTGGAATAGAAAAGCAAGGAAATAGAGAATGGTGCAGACACATTGTCTAGGGAAGATGAGGATGTTGGAGCAATGACAGTATCCTTTTTTTTGAGGTGAAATTGCAGATGCCATTTCAAAAGAAACAAGCACCATCCCTGTGTTACTGCAACTGCAACAAAGTATTACAATTAGGGAAATAGGATCAGTTTGGTCTACCACTCATGGCTTAATCTATTACAAGGGAAAGACACAATTAATGCCTACTTTTCCTTTCATCTCACAAATCTTCTTTTTCTTGACAATTTCTTCATCAATCTTATCATTTAAGACATATACCTAACATAAAATTTAAAATTCAATATTGTCCTAATTTAAAAATCAATATTATCCTTGGTTTCATGTTTATTTACGGATGAAAAATTTGAAAATGCTTGTTATATATTCTGGATTTAGATTTTCATAATTGAATTATGAATTTCAGACTTCTATGTTTAGAATGATATGCTGAAGGACGAGATTTGAAAATTACTTACGTATCTTAATATCTTAAAAATCATTTATGTTATCTAAGGAAGTTTTCGAATCATCAAAATCTAAAAATCACATATTAATTACAAACTTGCTCACAGAACTTTGTGATTTAACTTAAAAGATATAAATATCTAGAAAATAAAATATTTTAAATCAAAACAAATGTTTCACCTCATGGGAGTGGGTATGCAAATTGATTTAGTGCAGGGATAACGTACTCTTTTACTTTCTTATACAAAAAATTTAGATTTTCATATTCAATAGATAAAGTGACATGATTTTCTTCTAAACTTGAATCTCAATTTATAGCATCAATTTTAAGAACAAGTTTTAAACGACTAATATTTTTAATATTTTTTTCATGCTTTAACTTTTCAAAAACTTATAAAATAACAATAACTTATCATAACAGAAGGTCAAAATAACATTTTTCATAGGTTTAACAGAGTGTATTACAAAACCCAAATCTTAACTTCTCACACTTTCATTAAATATGCTTATGAAGAACGTGTAACTATTATATAGGTTTAATTTATTTTTTCTAATACACGAAAACAGAGAAAAAAATCAAACAAATTTTCTTTATAAATTAAAATTAATTTATGAAAGTTCTTATATTGATTTATTCAAAATAAATTTATAAATTAAACTCATTTTTAATGCATGCAATTATTATTTTTATCTCATAAGAACATTAACAAACAAAAAATAGTCACAGTACAATCCTAAACCCTCAACTTTGTAGTTTGTAATTGAACTGAATTTTGGCATGATATAATAGACAAATGTTTAAGACTAAACATTCATGGGTCAGTCAATATGTTAGACATATAAAACCCACCCATAAGCCTTCAAATAATTTGGCCATCTGCTGAACTCGGCCAGAATCCTTTACAGTTTCCACAAGGCCCTTCTTACAACCACTGATCACTTATTCATACATCGGCAAGTTCAAATGCAAAATCTTTCAAATCACTACACCCAGGAAAGTGTTAGCTTCGTGTTACTGAGATGAAGCTTCCTCCTTCTTAGCCGACAGAGGCCTTAAAAAGAAAACCCAAGAGATGCAAAACTTTATCAGTAAACAGTATATCCAGCACTCCATTGAGTTAAAATAAATATCTGATAATGCATAAAGGACAGGTTCAAATATTGCGAAAAGGAGCACCCAATATTAGATAAACAATTAGAGAGAAATAAATGGTCTTAATAACAAACTCTTCTTACATTAGCATGATATAAAATTTGTGTGAATCCCACTAAAATACTTGGGCTCACTTTATTTAGTAAGGAATAGTGGTGATGTGTCTCACAGAGTATTTCTAGGTGCTCACATTACTCAAGTAGAGATTGAAGTCGTGATAAATCATAACAAATCAAGAGCATGGTCATTTCATATATTTTGATTACACAAAGTATGGCCAATTAATTAGGCCTGATTTCCGTAGGGCTTGTTAATTGAAGAAGTTTTTTCAAACACCACATCCAAAGAGAGTCCCTGGTGACGATCTATTAAAATAAAGGTAGTTTTAGGTAAAACTAATTCATATACAAAAGGGCAATTCATAACAAATACAAGTTAAAATAGCATTTGTAATTGCAGAGGATAACAAATAATAGAATTGAATAAAAACACAGTAGTTTAGTTTTGCTAATATGCAAGCTGCTCACCCCTCTGCCCTTGCCCATCGAGAGAACTGATAGAGTTGAACAGACTCATTTGAGAGATGACAAGCAAAAAGTAGATAGTTGCGTGGCTGTACCATCCATGCAAATCTCATGAACAATGCTGAGTAGATACACATTGCTGCAGCATTAACAATAAACAATAGATGCAATAAGCAACCGACCAGGAAAAGGTTTCAACATTTTGTGGGAAAAGAGATGGTAGATAAACCTCCTGTCATATTGCCAGAGATCATTTCTGGAGGTTTCTTCGTGTCAGCCAATCCCTTTTAACAAAGATTAGTTTACAATTCAAAGGTTAAGACCAATGTGCATTATGAATAACTAGTCGAGTGAATAAATGAACTTCTTCAACAGTATAAACATATAATCATATGAGTGAAACTCACAGCTGCCACAAATCCCCAGTTGGCAACAGGTCCCCAAAAGTGAGTTGTTTTGGGACCCATTGGACCGTTCCAAAATGCTCTGAAGGAAGCCATACAATACTGGTACTACTTCTGGTTTGCCATTACAAAATTGTAAGATGACTTCAACACAACAGAAATATAATAACAATGTATGTAAAATCCAAATATTTATTTAATATTAAAACCCGTCAAATAATCATGTGAAAGTAAGGTGGTTTCTCAGAAAAATAACATCCCATTGCATCATATAGTTATTCCACTCACAGATCACGAATGAAAAAACAAAGGTCAGCAATCACCCACTCCATCAAGTAGTAAAGTGTAACATACTTCTACGAGACCTCTAAGTCTGTTATTGATAGTTATCAAAATGACGTATCATTTATAAACTGTTTGGACAAACTTTTTCATAACCTCCTGTCATCTTATAAAAGAAAAAATACGATGAAAAAATGAATTGAATTTCTTCCACTAAAAAGTTTATGTATAACTTAAACTTAGTTTTTCTTCTTGTTTTCCTCTCCTAAAAGGGAATTCAAACATGACAGTAATTTAGTAATAAACCCACAAAAAATTATGAACTACCCTGACAATCATTTCATCAGTTTTAGATTTTCGAGATCCTTGACAACCGTTTCTTTAACTAGACAAAGCCATTAACCAATTTTACTAGCAGCCCTGATCACAACAAATTCACTAAACGATAACCACCTAGAGGGTATGCAGAAACTCCCTCTAAATGAAGATCTTATCAAACATTCATCAATACAAAAGCACGATTTCTTCTCTTCTCCTCTCCTTCCATTTATTTACCTCTCATTCAAATTAAACAAAAAAAAGACCCTTTTACTGTGCAATGCCTGATCTTGTCAGTGACTAGATTCAGGTAATTAGCGTCAATAAAATAGATGGAAACCAAGAATGTTGTATTGTAGTTAAAAAGGGATTTAATTAGGTCAAATTAGTATGAGTAGTGTATAGAATGAATTCGAAAAATTATGCGAAAAAATGAATGAGATGAAGAGAATTGGGAAGCCGAGAGATACCGAGAAGTGAAATTGAAGATAGACGGAGTGAGAGAATCGGTGCCGCCGTTGATTTTGAAAGAGAATGGCAGCGCCGGAGAGCAAGTCAAATCTGAACGGAAGGGTTTGTAATCACATTTTATTGCTTTTGTTGGAACAACATACACGTCTTCAAACGGCATCACAATATTGCGTTTCACCACTTCTTCCAATTTACAGAATTTAATTGTATTTATTCTTTATAATTTTTGTCAACTTTTTATTCTTAAAATGAACTTATTTATATTTAATAATTATTTAGTGTTATAGCATATCTTAAAATAAGATGACTTTCTTTTATTATCTTTAACATTTAAAAAGCATTGCACATCCAAGATATATATATATATATATATTTTAGTTCAGTATTCTGTCATGGTTTTGTGGTAATAGAATAAGTCTTCCAGTCGAGATGTAACATCCGAGGTATTATCTGTTTTAGAAATCGGTATTTTAACGGTTTTGTCTTTAAAAAACATCATTTTGACGTGAGTTAAAGAATTAAGAAGTATATAAACTGTCATTGACCTCGATCACGGACTGTGAGACTATATTAGTAAAAGATTTTCATTCTTGATTTTAAAAAATTATCCTTATTTTTATAATCACAATAAAAATTTATATAATAAATTTAAGTTTTTAAAAAAAAAAAAAATATATATTTTTTGAAATTGTGTTAAAATTACTAAAATTATAAAAAATTTAATAAATATTTTTTTAATTTGATATTTCACGTATATACGTGTTTTACAAATATGTATCCGTATCCGATACGTATTTCCAAGTATACCATTTCAGATACGTGTTCACACCTCATGAAAAAGTACTTGGGTTGAAGGAGAAGAGCTTCATCATCAAGTGTTACCATTTTCACAACAGATACACACTCATGAACCACCAAGTGTTACGCCCTCTCAGACAATGGCCATGGTTCCACCACCACCGCACCTGTGTCACCCTTCCCCTCCACCACCACCACCACCACCTTCTTTCTCCTCCAACACCTCACCCCCCAACATCTAAAACACCACCAATCTCCAACCGCTTATCCTTTGCCACGCTCGCTTCGTCTCGTCCTAAACTTCGAACACCCAACTCTCCACTACCAACCACCCCTGACGCAGATCTCGAGGACAGGAAGAGCCGGAACGAGTTGAAGCGAGAAGCCAGGCGCGCCGTCAAGTGGGGGATGGACTTGGCTTCCTTCTCCGCTCCACAAATCAAACGCATCATTAGGTTTTCAGTCACTTTTTTCATTTCCCATTATACCCTCTTCCTCTTCCTCAATGCCCACTTCCCAAAGCTCCCACCTTTGCTCAAAACCTCGTGTGCTTTCTGTTGGGTTGTTGCAGGGTCACTTCCTTGGACCAAGTTGTGTTCGAAGCTCTTATGCTCGCCAAGGTGTTTTTTCTTTTCTTTTGTACCATATTCGTGACATTGGGAAAGTAGTGCTAGCGGAATATTTTATGTGTTTATTTAACATGTTGTGGAAATGTTATTGTGGATTAGTCTGTTGTTGAAGACAAAGTGTTTGTTGTTTTGCCACAGAAACTGGGACCTGATGTACGTGAAGGAAAGCGGAGGCAGTTCAATTATATTGGTAATTAATTGCTTCCAGAACATTTTAATTGTATTGGGTTCAATGCATTATGCATTTATGAGGATAAAAACATTCAAATCATGATCCAGCATCTTGTCATATTTGTTTTTTATAACAGATGTGTTTTTCTGCTCTTTCTCCTTCCATTTTGTTTTGCATTAGTTGTGAATCAATATATGCATGTTGGTTACTTGTGTTAACTTATCATGTTGCCGCCAGTTGGGATAGATTACTGTATAATTGCTAATTGACATATATGTGGTAAGTTGATTTGACATTATGTATATCCTGCAGTGCAGATTCATGTTCTTCATACATAAATTGTCTCAGGAAAATTGCTACGGGATGTGGATCCTCAGTTAATGGATAGATTAATTAAAGCTACAAAAGGTTCAGATCAGAAGGAGTTGCAAGCTTTAATTGGCTTAGGGTCTGGAGACCCTGAAGATGATGATGAAGATGACTTGGTTGAATCTGAACCAGAGGAGGTCCAGGAGGTATGCATTCAACTTTGATACTTGAATTATACACTGACTAGACAAGGCTCTACTGAGTTAATACCTCACCTTAATCTCACTCTCTCACATTAGGGTGTTGTTTGCTAAGTTTGTGTTGTATTTACTTATGGTGTCATAATTATTATGTCCTTGAGGTGCATTCTTATTTTTGGAGCATTTTATCAGGAATCCAATTGGCACGACAGTAAGGTGACAAGGTGGTTTGATGGTTTGATCAGTAAGGACATTGATATCACGAATGAAATTTATTCAATCCAGGGAGTTGAATTTGATCGCCAGGTATACTATATGCTAAATCGAATACTGTAAATCTGTGCTTTCAGCTTCAGATCAATTGTGACTCATGGATTATCTTACATGGTATGAGAATTAATTTCTAGAGCTTATTTCAAATCAACCAAGCATAAGGGGCAGAAATCACGTAAAAACTTATGGGTGATGGCTGTCTCAGTTTTGAAATGAAACACTATATATTCTATACAAAAATTATAATAGAAACCCCTTTTAAAAAAAAGAAAATGTTACTTTTGACAAGAAAAGTCATCAGTTTACATCTGTGATCTGGCCAATGTAATTCAGCAAAATATTATTTTTCTTTCGAGTTGTTGTAATCTAATGCAGTATTGTCAACATATCAGTACTCTTTAAAATAAATCTTTTTGCTGTGATATTTATTGGCACAACCTTCATTTTATGTTGTCTTTATGGATCATGATGGATCATGAGTATGTTTATAACAGGAGTTGCGAAAGCTTGTACGAAGAGTGCACATGAGTCAAGAGATGAAGGGTGATAATGAAGAAGAGGAGAAAAAAATGGAGACAGCAACAATTGGAGCTAAGAAGGCTCTTAATCGTTTCCTTCGTAAGCTCACAAAAAGAATCCCTAATGAATACTAATAAGTCAATTAATCAATGTTATTTTAAGGTGGCATGTCTCAGGTTTAAAAATTGCCTTGGTGTGACGTGCTGCAGAAAATCTTGTATTCTTTTTGAGTTGACTCATGAATAATAACTTAATATTTTGATCTCTTTTCTATAAAGTATTACTTTTATTGTCCAACTGAATTTTTTATTGCTCAAAATTTGCGGAATTATTAAGCATTATAAAATATTTATGTGAACTATTGGAAAATCAAAGAATGATGTTTATTTTTATTATAATATTTGATTCTTTGTTATAGTAAATTATTTAATGAGAGTATTATGATAATTTTTTCCAAAAGAAAAAAAGTTTAAAAAGTTAAATTTCATGCTTTTACGAGAATGATCGTGAAAAACTTTAACCCTGTATCGTTTTGGAAAACATTGTTTCTTAAAATTTATTTTTAAAAACATGAGTTAAACAGGTTAGATTTTTTCTTCAGATATTTTGGAAATTATACATAATATTTTTAGCACATTTTAAAAATAAAACACACACACGTATATAAACGTGTTGAGCAAGCAGCAATTATAGCACCACAATCAATATTTTTTTCTTTTACCCAATTGAACTTGAAAATCCATAAAACAAAATTCTTGCATTGTATGACTTTAAATTTTTGAATAAAACAGACTAATTATCATAACATGGTAAATTATGTATTACTAGTAAAAAAGCATCATTAAATTAAACATGAATAAATTAATGAGTTTTTTTTTTTACCTTGAGAATAAAAATAGAAACAAGTTATTAAAAGTAGGATTCTTCATCATCATTATTAGCATTGTTAACATTTGAAAATCAAATTCCGATTAGGACCAAGATAACCGAATTTTTAGAACTTAGTTTATTAAAAGAGGAAAATATTCTTTAGTTTGATATAAAGCATCAAGATTTAAAATATAAATAATATTTAGCTAAAATTAAGAAAGGATTTACAAGAAATAAAGAGCAAAATAACACAATAAATTAAGGAAGTCACGTAGTTTATTGAAGATGAAAATAATTCTCAAAAATATTCTTACTCAAGAATAAAAATTCAATTTATAAGAATAATTCTTAAATATAATGCGAAATGTCATTTTCTTTTAGAAGATATAATTTTTTTTCCTGGAAAACACTAGTAGATTTTGTGACAACTGAAAATCCTGATCATAATAATTTTAATGTAACTATATTTCATAAACAAAATGGTGTCCAACACTAAATAACTTTCATTAAAATCATATTGAGCTAAATAAATATCTATATACTGTTTGATTACAGAATTCAATTATCATTTTGGTGAGAATCAAATCAAATTGAGTCAAATTCAGGAAGAAACGATGTTCGAATTACATAATGGCAAATTGTAAACTCTAGTTCGATATTTTACAAAAAAATTGCCCATTTTTACTCTATCTTTTCTTTGAACCCCTCTTATAAAGCCTGTTATTCTCTGAACTCAGAAGGTTAAAAAAATAAACGAGAAGGAAAATTTGAATTACATTTTTAAGAATTTAAAGACCTATAATGAAGCTACTATATTCTCCAACCAACAAATCTTTGCAGTCCGTTTCAATTTCATTATAAAACAATTTTCGCTCATTTTGTTCATTTTCAAGTTGGTATTTTTAACTGTCTAGCAGTGAATCTAAAATGCACACCAAACAATATTTTCTTACAAGCTATGAAAGAATTATTGTCCTTAGCCTACTTTTGTCCTCAATTTATTAAAAAATGATAGACAGTTAATATTTCGCATCAAAACATAAGTGCCCATAAAATTTGATTTGTCGGGTGGGTAACAGTAGAACCCAAAAAAAATAGAAAACTTCTCAGAAAATCCAACTATCACCATCATTAATTATCTTATACATGTACATCAACAAAACTTGACAAAATGTGTCTTCTGGTTTTCCTCTGACAAACTCAAGGCATTTGAATGCGCAGAAATATGCAGAATCTCACCTATACTCGGGGCTTGCTCTATCGTTTAGGTCTAAAAGTTTGCAAAAATGAAGCTGCCATGTACTCTTTATGATGTCATTTTATTTTGAATTTGCCTATGAACATGGATAAGAAACTCTACATAGGAGAAGCCACCTGCGCTCTTGTCTTCTATCATATATGAGAAGAATAACATTCCTGATGGATAGTAAATAACATGTTAAGTTCAACAATCAACAACAATGTACGCCACCATAACAATTGTCTACTGATTTCTTTCTTCAATTTGAATACTTCCTAGACTAAGCCTAGCAAACCAACAACAAAGCTTGGTAAAACAATGCAGCATCTGTTTAGCATTTGCTGGCAGGAATATATTCCTTTGAGAATTTAGCAGACTAGTTGTAAATTTACTCAACATTATTGATTCACAAACTTTATACCTTTTGAACTTGAAGATAACATTTCTGGCTAAAAGTGTTTTATTATAAAAAAATATCGTGTATTGCTCATGTGACACACAAGTAATCGCAATAACATGCAATTGAATCCTAGAAAAGAGAGATCATAAATTCAATCAACAGATTCTACTACCTACATTACAAATACCAGTCCATGACAAACCAATCCAGAAATATTTCACATAGCAAAGCATCATCTTTGGATTTTGCCAAGAGAAATCATGAAATGAAACATAGAACCATTGAGCATGTTTAAAAATCAGGAAGAATGCTTGGGGTCAAAAGCTATAAAAGATGGTGAAATAAAATGTTCAGTTGAAATGAACATAAAAGTTCGGTATTTTTTTGTTTGAAAAGAAACAAGGTTGCTAGAGTGGACATAGACGAGTTTTGAACACTAGATACCAGGAAGCAATGCTTTCCAAGAAAACATAGAGCACTGGCTCAAGAAGAAATATTGTGTAAGAGAGTAAGCAGCATGTTTGAAGACTATGCAATCAAAAACTTTGAAGACAAGAAAAAAAAATGAAACGCTGCTAATGGGATTGGCAAAAGAATCTGCGTGGTTTTATGTTCTAAATTAACTTCCATATGTTCTGCTAATAGTTAAAAATCCATCCTGCATTGAGCAATCAGGTTTACACAATCATTCTAATGCACTGACCTGATGGATCCCCTTTCCTACAGAGCTTTAAACTGCACATGCACAGATATAAAGAGTATTAAAAATTTACATTTTATTTAGTCATCAAATCACATGGAAAATTATTTGACAAGGTCTGAAACAAGGAATAATTCCTAAAACAATTAGCTTACCGGAGGTAGGAACATCTTTGCCGCCTTATCTCATTTACCACTTCATTTAACTTCTTCGATAGTAGATTGTCATATTGCTGCAATACAAACTGATAAAACATAATTGTTAACTTAGCATAGTCAAGTCTGAAACAAAAGGTACAAGAAAATCATTAAAGCAACATGATTAAAATAACTATTTCTTTCAGAATACTAGAAAGAGTCATATGGACTAATATCCACTAGGGTGTGATTTAAGGATGATAGGAAGTTTCCTTGAAAACACCCACTGCCAGGGATAGAATTTGATAATATGATGTTAGACAATGACACCAGGAGAGAAAGACAAGACAGCAAGCAAATTACCAGAGTAGGGACTTCGTCAATTGTAGCAACACCAAACAGTTTCCTCACAATGTCTGGATTCGCAGAGTCTCCAACATATATCAAACAATCATGACCATTCTCAAGAAGATATATTCCATCATCACTGATGTGTTCACTAGAAAGAGGAAGAAAGGCAGGAATAGCAGACTCTTCATCTTCCTGCAATTTATAAAAATCTCTATCTCAAGAAGTAATATAAATATAAGGTCTAGGTTAATAGGCACCCGTACAAAACATATAATAAATTCATATAAATTAGTCAAATGGCTTGGCCACATTCCTATTTTCAAAAATAAAAAGTCATTAACATTTTCAAAATTCATTACGTTATTAAGTTCTCATTAAGTAATTGCTAATATGTAATTCACTCAAATATTTCATACAGAATATCATGATTTTTCATAATTATATATTTTTTAATATGACTAATCAATATACCTTTGTTTCGAGATCATGTATAGCCACCATCCTAGGATACACAAGTGGTATTGCCAATGGAACAGAGATAGAGGACACATAATTTATCCAAAATGACCGTTCATCTATTTTCCCCTCTGTTCGCAACCCTGTACTCTTAGTTAATGCTGAAAAGAAATGAATAATGGAATTAGCACCCACTTGTATAGCCTTCTTAGGAGACCATATGTTAAAGCTTTAACTTCATCAGCTTTGACAGTTCTCATCAATGTACTAAAACAAGATACTACCTTCGAAACAGAAGGACCATCATAAGGAAAATATTGCTCAAGTCAATGACCAGAGTATTATTATCCAATAAATTGCAGATAAAATATTCTAAACAACCAGTATTATTCCAATTTTGGTCACACTAGTTAGTGGCATTACCATGCAGGATTGGAAAAGTAAGAACATACGATATAAAGAAAAAGAAAATTGGTTAAAGTTGATCTGTTAAATAAAAGGTAGAATGCAACATATGAATAAACTATAATAAATAATATCTTCAGTTCCAAGCATTGTTCATCAGAAAAATTCTGCAATGCATGAAAATTCATACATACCAAGTGTGTAGAGGGGCAAAAGCTTTAGTGCCTCGGGAAGAATAAGTTGTCCAGATGAGGACACCGTTGCACAAAATTTACGGTATGAAAATAGTGCATTGATGCAAAGGTTTGTCACTTGTTCCCGAACAAGTGGGAGTGGCTTTGAAGGAATCTCATTAGCAGCTGCAGGAAAAAAATAGTGAAAACTCAACCAAAAATTATACCTGTAAACACAATCTAAAATATGAACAGGATGATACCACCATGGAATCATTTACAAGATATAGAGCCAACAAAATTCAGTATAGAGCTCTAAACAACAGTCCATATCTGGCAAAAAAAATAGTAAAGAACAGAATAATCATAAGAGAAATGCATAATCACTGATGATATATACCCTGTTTTAAGAAACAGCAAAATTGAGTGTCCAAATCAGCTGCACGGAACAGATTACTGAGCATACTAGTTACAGGAAGAGATAAGGTCACGACACGTATTCTTCTTTGGCCATATAGAGTCGTGTAAAGAAGGGCACACTGAAGAGTTGAAGAAAATAATACATATTCAGAATGAGAGTAGAACATTCACCCACAGTGACAGAATTTTCGAAGTAGACTGAACTGAAAATCTTAAACCCCTTGGAATAAAGTTGAGCAGTAAACTTTGCTAATACCTGAAAAGCACATTCTGATCCATCCTGTAACTTATCGTCATGTTTCAAAGTTACCATGAAATTTTTGTCACAGTCAATCTGCACAAAAGAAAAATTAGGCCACAGGTTGAGCATACCAAAGTATTTTTAAATAATTCTACTTTTGGTCAACAAAGAAAAAAAATGGCACGATAAGTTATATACATGACAGACAGCATATCAAATCTTGTTTATGGGCCAGTCCGTTTACAGCTTAGAAAGAAGAAACTCTGGTATTAAATAATTTAATGCCTATTTTGTAGAGATTAGAAGTTAATTAATTTTTTTATTATCAGAAAACTAACTTTTAAAAAATTAAGTAATTGATTTTATGAGAAACAGTTCTAAATAGCTTATGATTATAATCAAACCTCTGATTCTTTTCAGCTTCTAATTATTTTGGAAAGTTGAAACAAAAACATGAGAAACCAAAAAAGTGATTATTTCATATAAGTGTTTCTTTGGAGAAAAAAACTTAAATAAACTGGCCCTATAACTATTTCTAGGAAAACTGGTCCAGCAATACCACCCTCCCCACGTATTTTCTATGTTGATAGAAATAAATTTAGTAAGCTGATAGATGACATCCACTCAAATAAGCCAATTCAGTAAAATTTAGTATGGAACACTTCTACACAACAAATTCCAATAGTTTTGTTGAAAAGAGGACTATCCTAGCAGCTTAAACATTTTAATTATATCTGAACTATGATTTAGCATATATGAACAAGTTAGTTACATTATACAATTAAAATGACAACAGGTCCAAATATCTTTAATCATTAATTCTTCATGAACAAACACATAAAGATATGCTTAATGTCTATACACAGATGATGCGTATAGTTATATCTGGAATCTAGAAAATTATACAGACCCCAGGTAAGTCAACATCAGTTGGGATGCGTTTACAGAAGTTGCCATAGTATTCCTGAACTTGGATACCCTGACAAAAAGAACAAATATGAAAATTGTGGAGCCTATTTGTTGAATGAAAAGGTAGCAAAGAAAGTGAAACAAATAGACTACCTGACTGCACCTCACACGCATTACAGCCTCAAAACCTTGTGGCCTAGTGATGTTCCATCTAAGATCATTGTAAAGTTTAGCAGTATCAGAAAGAGCTGAGAAGGGATAATAGTAATAAACCTGGAAAAAAAGTGAGAAGTTACTTTAGTAAGTAAAACATAATTGAAAAAAGATGGAATGTGTTGAAAGGATTAGTGACAATAAGTAACGTGTTGGGTACACATATGAGTATTCTTATTTATATTGAAAAGATACAATAATAATGAACAGAATCAAAAATCTAATAATGGGAAATATTTGGTAAGATATTTCCCTATCAAAACATATAATATCTCCCTATTTAGTGTAATCAAACCATATATTTCGCATAATCAACTCATATCTCTAAAAGAATGAATGTATTAAGTGTTGACGAAGATTAAAACACACAATATTACATAATATTATATATATATATATATATATATATATATATATATTCTTGTCAAGTGAACTTTTGACTTGTGAACAATCATAGAATCCTCAACGAAGATGGTAACGTTACAAAACCCTTTAGGATTATAGCTATTTTTTCCTCTTTCTTCAGAAACAACTACTTGTCATTAAAAACTTCTGATATGATTTTCAATTATTTCCCCCTTGAACTCCATTTCCTTCATTAAGAATTTCCAGAAAGTGGTTAAAAGTGTCTGCAGCATTTGTAAAAAGGGAGATTTATAGTAGTAGAGCAAATTAAAAATAACATTTATTTTTGCATTGTTACAGCAAACATCTGATCAATATAAAAAAAACAGTGATCAAAGCTTCAACTCATTTAGCATAAAAATCAATAACACATCAATAATTTCCAGAACAGAGACATAAAAATTCACGTATACCTGTCCACCAGTAGTCCGCGGGATAACAGATATGGATGCAATGTCTACATAAGTCTGAGTAGTCACAAACACATCAACACAAACCTGCAGCATAACAAAGTAATTATACTTAACTAATCAATAACAAGCTGACCATCACATAAGCCCACAAAAAATCCATCCAGTCATAAAAGTAATGCCTGAATCACAAGAAAAAGTAATCAATATCAACCTGATACTCAGCAAATTCAACTGCCAGTTCCTTGAACGCTTTATCTGCAGGTTGAAGTAATTTATGTGCTTCCTGAAATTCAACAAAATTTAGATTTCATTGAAGAAAGTACAAAACTATCAGCACCAACCTTTCAGAAGGTAAAACAGATAAAACTATCAGATGAATCATGGAATAGATGTTATGCAAACGAATACTGCATCCATCAAAATTGGTATCCTTTCCATTTTTATCACAAGATACTATTGGACTTGCAAACGTGTGGAATTTATCACATCCCATGTCACCATCAATCAAGCTTGAACTTATAACATGTAAATGACATAAATAACAAATTGATAAATTTTCTATTATACAGGACAAAATCCAACAATTCAACAACCAAATTGAGAAAGATACCTTTTCACCTGAAGAGATGTTTGTTCTACCTTCGGCCTCCCGTGCAGAGAGGGCACCAATGCCTATAGATGGCAAGACTGGGGACAGCAAACCAAAATCATGAAAAACATTGAACACACTCAATGATGAGTCAGAAAAAAAAACAAACATACGATCTCACTGAAAAGTGGATACGAAAGAAATGGACTAGGATAAAAACAATATGATGACAATAAACCAAATAAAAGATTAAAGGATTAGGAAAACAATATACAAATGAAGATCTAGCCACAGAAGACAAACAAAAATATTCTAACATTACTATAAGTACTGTTTCAAGATGTGTTGAGAAAATTTAAAGGCAAGAGCGTTTAATGGCAACATGTTCTTTACTATGAACTTCTTTCATGCTGAATCGACAAACCACATTAATTATTTTATTTATTCCATTTTTATAATTAAACTGTGCTATTGAAAGAACTTTTTTAAGATATTTTTCTTTTATTTAAACCTTAATGTGTATTTCAGAATATTCGTAACTTCTAATTCAGTCCTGAACTTTACTCAATTCATATCCCAAAAAGAGAAAAAAAGAATTGGCCACATAACAAATGTGGTAGATGCATACTTTCTAGCAAAAAAATTGATATAGCATGAATTTTTATATCCTATCCATCATTACCCATTAGGATGTAGATAGCCACAATTATATAATATAAAGATCAATCATCTAATATATATACAAGCTGAGAAACTCACCTGACTGGAAAACCAACAACTTTCCTCCAGTTTCCTTCATTGCAAGGAAAGCTGCCTAAAAGAAGAAAAAAGAAGTTATGAGCACGGAACATATATTTATAATTTTGATCTATCTGGCTTTGATAGAGGAACTGTTAAACTTAGTGTGAGGACAGTAAAAATAATGGAAAATCCAATACAAATAGCCTGCTAGAAATCATTTGGTTACTAAAGCATAAGTCACGGGAATTAGAAATGTAAAAGGGGAATAGAGAACCAAATCAATGAATAGTATGTAAAGGCTGAAGAGAGATATGGGTTTTGGGCTGTAACAACCTTGCCCGAATGGCAAGGTGAGTGGGAAATACAAAGCAAGGAGAAATTGATGACGGACAAGGATAAAAGGGAGAGAAGGATCCTGGTGGGAGGAATCACTCACGGAGTGATAGCTTATGCCCTTGGAGCAGGGAGGAAGCTGAGGGATTGAAAAGCTGGAAACCATTTTTGTTTCTGATATTGTTTTACTTCTGTTTCTGAGGGATAACTGACGATTACCTCAGCTATAAGAAGTCCATTCTCCATATTTTCCTAAAGAAACTGAACAGACTGTCATTTACAAGTGAACAAAGACATTAGAAGAACCGTTAGTTTGCTATGAGGGATTCACTACCCAACTAGGGAGAAAGGAGGATAGGGGGACCATTCAGGGAAATGTTTTTTAAGAAATCCAAGCGAGTTCTCAATTAGGAAAGGACAAACCCTTTGCCAGGGAAAAATTCATCCGAGATATTTCTCTCCGTTGTTTGTATTCACCTCAATCAAACAATAACACCATTTTTTTCTTTACTCTGTTTCTGAGATTGGTTCCTAACAGTAAGGCATATCCATACACTCAAAACGAAACCCAAGCAAAATAAAATAAAATAACAAAACCTTCAACTTCTGTTGCATATCTCAAAAAGATACTCTGTAGAACCTAAAATATTGTACATCATAAAGACACTACACATACAACTAGGAAATCTATGCATGGGTCTAGATAAAACCTCAGAAATGCAGCAAGTTAAGAAGTTAGAGAGTTCAGTCATGGTTCAAGTCCTTTATTACCCTACCCTTCTTTTGGGGATTAAATATAAAAAGCATTAAAGGAATTCAAAACTTCAAAGAGCTTGGGAAGAATGAAGGTAGAGAAAATTTAGAAAAAATGCCAGTCCTATTTCAACAACCATCCCAGAAATAACAAATAAAGATAACCACAACTTCAAAGCAAAATGCAATACCTTGATAGCTGCGCCAAAGGCTGATTCCGAGGTTCTATTATTTTGGAACATGGTAGGAATGCTTTCCAGAAGTAATTGTAAGTGTTGACGGCACTAAATGCAAAAGAAGCAAACAAGTTAAATACTGGAAAGTGAATACTTTCTTGAAAGATAATTGCCAAAATTCAAGCAGGAAATATTTGAAACTAACCTCAGATAGGGGAACAATTACGTCAGATTGTAAGGGAGTATAAACATCTTGGACATCAGGAACAATGAGCATCAGTGGCTACAAATTTTGAATTTCAAAATCAGCCTGAGAATCAATTACTTAAAATTGGAAAATGCAAAGAGCTTGTTAACTAAAACTGTTACACAGTTACTTAGAATTGTAAAATTGAAATTTATCTAACAAGTCTCAAAAGGAATATTTTTGAAGATCTAATTAACACAACTGTCTCAAGTTTAAAGTATAAATGCAAACAAATAATTATAGATAAGCTTCAACTGCTAAGAAACACAAAAATCTGATGCAAAAAAATCAATCATTGCTCAGTCAGTTTCCTAGACACCAGTTAACTGTTCATTCGTCCTCTAAATGCAGAATAATTCAAATTAAAGTATCATGGGGGCTTTTATAACAAAAAAAAATCATCTTCAATTTTACATAAACATTATGTATTTATAAAAATCTTATAAAATTAAACTGAATGAAAACATGAACTTTCAACTAAACCTTGCAAATAAAAAAAAAACAGAATTTGTTTGTGTACTTGTTTGATACCTGCTGCAATGCACGTTTCAAGTTGTAAAAATGAATTGTTGAGTCGAAAGTTGCTACTCCAACAAATGTACGAGGACCCTCCTGTAGCAATATAACCAAGAAATTTAGTATGGAGTATGTGTCAAAACAAATTAGGGTATCAATGTAGTCCAAGAAAACAGGAGTTTGTGTAAGTGTAATGTTTTTAAAACTTAAGGAATGCATCTGTAATGTAAGAAGTAACAATGAAACGTTTTAAAAACAAATGGGAGGTTTGCATAGAATTTTAAAAAATTTGGGGAGTCAGTAATCCAAGAAAACCTTAGGGAATGTTTGTATAATTTACCCAAGAAAAAAAGAAAAAACCCAAACCTTCCTAATAGAAATTCTGTCAGATACTGACCACAAACAGGACAGAGGTTTACCAAAATGAGGGTTAAAAACAACTAAAAAGCCATAATGATGGAAGAGGCCCACACTTTTTTCAAAATTATTATCATTTCAATATTCATTAACTCCCAAATCTCCTGTTGTTTTTCTTGGGTGTAAAAAATATTGAATTCATTAATGTGTGCATTTGCTAGGCAATCGCTGGAGTTTGATACAATGTGAAATCTGTTAAAGCCAATCAGGCTCATAGGATAAGAAAGGATAAAACAAAGATACCATGCACACACTTCTCCCTGTTTGGGAGGCAGGTGGAAAGGAGGGAAGAATTTTAAAGGATTTATCTTTCTTACATTTAACTACCAATCTAAACAGAGAATAATGAAGCAACGAGTTTCAGTCCAGTAAAACAAAAGAAAATATGGAAAATATTAAGCACCATACAAACTGCCCTTTATAAATTATTGATAAGTTGCCAACACTTAGAACTCACAGGAAGGTCTGAAATAACTTGACTTATTGCACTGCAAGCTGCAGCTGCTGCACCAGTTTGAACAGCATTGATGGATACATCAATGAGAAAGAAGTACACTGCAGGCATTGGCTCACGAACCTACAAAAAATAGTGAATCACACACCAGTTGTAACAGACACTAAAGAATCAAGAAACAAGAATAAAAGAAAAATAAGTCTTATTCCAGGCCGAGGCATAAACTGCTTAGTTCATTATAAGCTTAGAGCCATGAATAAACTAAGCCAACCTATGATGCACCTATACTTCAAACTGTATCACATATCCGTATCTGTATCCAATACACTAGGATACTTACCAATATTTACCGATGAAGTATCTAAGTTATAAAGTACTAATATTTTTTTATGATAACTATAATTTGTAATTTTTTATTCTGACAATGTCTAATAAATGTGATTTTAATTTTGGGTTACGCAATCGCAATGATATATTGATTATATTTTAAGAATTTTTATACATTTTTCAATAGGTAGATCGTATATGTCACGTACGTATCCTTTTTTTTTTTTTTTTCAAAATAAGTGTATTGCCATCCTATCATATCCTATACACATTACCAATCCAGTACCCGAAAGATCAAAGAAACATGACTAAAATCCGAATAAAGAGACGTTTATAAAACCGGCAGCAATAGCATAAAATGTAAATAAGCATGAAACACAAAATTGTTGCAATATTTTATCTACAGTGATTTTATATACATTACAAAAGTAAAACTGCACAAGAATTATTAGGTTCAGACATTTAGTAGCTATCTGCTCACTTCATAATTTCAGACTAGGAATATTTTTAATAAATTGAAATGCTAGAATAACCTCATCTAGCAGGATAAGCCTCTTGTTATTTGGTAGTAGAAATAATGTATTCTTTTAAAGTTAGGCTTTAGTTTATTTAGATGATACTGGGTCTAGTTTACATATTTAGGTCTCACTTTGGTTATGTGAGTGGTTGGCACGTTTAAATCCCACAAGAGCACCAATTTGTTCTCTAGCCTGATAAAAAGTTTAGGGACTTTTACTGGAAAAAGCATGAGGAATATCTTATTTGTGAGAAGGGACTCAGTTGCCTTTTTTACCTCTTCAGTAATTAATCCTATGAAGTAGAGCAGTATTCTTTTTTCATGAAATGAGATCATCCAATGGCCCTGCTATCAACTTTTAGGCAGTCATAATTGCTACGTTACTAGCAATTTAGCAACCATTAAAATTTCACTTATGCATCCAACAAATGCTGATCTAATTCAAGTTTAGTTTCTTTTCTTACAACTTGTATATTTTACCAAAATTCATCATTGTATAGCCTGGTATATTTTACAAATAAACTAACCATGAATTCTTTTGTTGCAACAAACTCAACCGTTCCCCTACACAGCTCAGGCCTTTCATCAGCATCTCTGCGTCGACCATCTGGACCTAAATTGCAGTGGTAGTCTCGTGGAGTTTCATCACTAAATCCTGTAACAGAAATATTAATGATAAAAAATGTTTGATAATGTCACAACTTGACAAAAAAGTAAAATCTTAATGAATAATCCTATCATAAAAAAGCTAGAATTATGAGAAAATAGTGAGACCTTATATTTAATTCACTGAATTTTTTTTAACAAGTAAAAGGCTGACCAGAGGTACTATCCATATTACATTGTAGGATCACATGCAACACAAGACTTCTACCCTGATGTGTCATGTCTACTTGACCAGAATCTGTTCTTACATGTTCTTCTGATATCTCTTTATAAAATATTTCATCCTTTTGGTGAGTGATGGATCTTGAGAACTTTGAATAAACAAACAATATATGTTATTATTTGATGACATATTTCATTGGCTCATCGGGTGGTTTTAAATAAGATTAGGCAATTAACTTCTAAATGGAGTAAGGCACACAATCTTCATGAAGGGTTTTCCTTGACAGATATGAAGAGGAATAAAGCAGCTTTGCTCCATTAATGTCTTCTCGTTTTCTTTTGTAGGATTATGTCATTTTTTCCCCTAAGGAACCGACTCATCATCCCAATTCTTTCTTTGTCTTGAAGAATTTCTTTTATCAAAAATAAAAAAAGGACAGTCTACGTACGCCATGCACCAGGGTTAAAGTGTGTTAATCATATTTTTTGGGTGAACAACTTAATTAAGGCTATGCTTGTTGAGCAAGTTTTTATAATTTAAGTGTTTATGTATAATTTGCTTTTATTACCAAAGAGGGAATAAAGTTAAATTGTATACAAATCAGTTGTAAAAAAATTGTAAATATCCTAGAGAGCTTATTAAAACAAGCAAAAGAGCAGCTTATTGATATACAATAAGCTGTTTTCATAAGTTTCTCCAAACATACGCTGTGTCATAAGATAAGCCTATATAAGTTCTTTGAAATATGCCCTTAAAAGTAAGCATTAAACAACTAGGCATCAAAAGCATTAAAAAAAACTTGTGATATGAATAACAATATCAACCAACCACTAAATCACCGATTAACTTATCTTTACCAGCCAATCACAAGAAATTCACATTTATCCTCTAGTCACTCCAAGGGGAAGCAGCATAAGAAATTATATCGGCGTGTCATTTGCAGTTTCCATAAAATGACAACAAAAAATAGTAGGACGAGCAATTGAATAGCAGATATAAATAGTACTAACCGCACAAATTGCAGACAAAACGCCTGCCCTGATCAACGAATTTCATGAAGGGGTTTATATAAGCCTTGCAACGAGAGCAACGGACAGGACCACCCTCCCCAAAATCAACAACCTAAAATAATATGCATTCAGCCAAAAGATTAATTGAGAAAATAAATATACATTCTTCATTGGAGGCAATATTTTAGAAATAACAAAGAGTGAACATAGTGAATATTGTAACAGTTTACATTTACCACTACAGCTGTACAAAAAGATATTTGAAGATAGTAATTATGGGCTCAACAAGAGTCACTAATCTTATTAGAATAAAGTTAAAACAATTGAAAATGCTTAGCAGAAGCAGTGAATTTTCCAACATTCCCCAAGGTGATATTGGCAAATATAAGAAGGAAACCGAAAATTACACAATGAACAAACAAAGAAAACCAAAATATGTTAGTTCATGTAATTTGTTTAGGGAAATTTGTTCAAAGATTGTCTAGTTAAACAAGTTTTTCTTATAGTTCATGGTCGTCTAGTGAAAGTCCTATAATACACCAAAGGAGTGAAAAACGTCTTGCCTAGTAAAGTGTTTCTCGTCTACCCATTCAGTAAAGAACATCTCATCTACTAATGAAGAATCTCTCATCTACCCATCTAATGGGAGCCCGTTTTGTATGCTCTTCTAGTGGAAGGTCGTTTTGCAAGCCATCAATGTCTACATCTAATGTGTTTCCACTTCATCCAAATGTGAAACACATGTTACCCATGTCAAAGATTTTGTTGAGTGATACCCAGTGTGATCCTAGAGGAGTTTGTTACATCCATGTAGTATATATGGATAACGTGTGTAAAGCATGATGATGGGTTGTTGTTAAAGAATTGCAATTTGCAACATTAATTATGTTGTGAGAATTCCTTGTATTGAGAGCGTAACAATTGAGTTGTTACTTAGCTAATTGCATTCTCATTAGTAGCTGCTAGTGAGGTGTTAGAGGATAAACCTACGAGCATGTCATCTGCTATAGTAAGTAAATAGAAGACTTAATGGTTATGAAGGAGGACATGAATTCACTTCATCTAAACAATACCTGGACTCAAGTTCATAGACTTCTGGTTCTAGATTGGTTAGTTGTAAATGGATTTCCAAACAAAAGGATGGAATTCTAGGAACTAATCAAAAGATATTCAAGGCGATGAATTAACCAAAAATTTGAGAAAGATGAATTAACCAAACTTCAATAGAATAACAACTAATACAGAAAATATCTATTACTTAGCACACTTCAAACGAAATAAAAAATCAGTACTTGAATAGGCTCCTCAGATGGGTGTGGAAGGGCCAGGGGTTGGACTAGCATAGCCAATTGCATTCCTGATGTTGTCAAAAGATCAGCAGTGCAAGGAACCTAATTCATTCAAAATAAGAGCAAAGCAAACGAAAGAAAATCAATACAAATTACAGGTATCCCTAAATTGTCAAATTACGTCACCAACCTCAGAAAATAATTTTAAGACAAAAATTCACTTAAAGTAAAAGAAATTTCTTTAGAAAGAGAAGAACACATCAATAGAGTGAGTTATCTTCTTAGGAAAAAAAATATAGATTAAAAGTTTTCAAAAACCAAATCATAAAATGCAGCCACAAAATACAACTCTATACACTTAAGTAATAAAAAAGGAGGATGTCTTGGCGCATGACTGCATGAGGCCACCACCTAGTGGGAGTATATGGAAAATAAGTGGAGAGTCTATTTCCAATAATTGAACCTGTGACATCCAGGTCACAAGGCAGAAACCTTACCGCTGCACCAAGGCTCATCCTCTATAGAAACAAGTAATACAGATGGAGCCAAGAAATCATAGCATTTCTTATGACCTTGCTTAAAGATAAATAACATTGCAGACATTAGACATGACCTGATTGATTGTGCACTTCATGAAACGTGGACTGCAATTCCCTGTGTCTCTTACAATGAAATCACTTGTAGCAGGCTGGACAAAAAAAAGTAATGCAATGTAAATGACTTTCCAGAATAATGGGGAAAAGGTAATTTATAATATTAAAGACCAAGAACAATCAAGTGTACTTATTAAGCCTTAACTTCAACATAAAGTCATTTATGTCTATCTCTAGTTTGTTTAAATAAAAAAACATAGATCAGTAATTTTCAAATGACTACCGGAGGAATGGTTGCCTGGTTGCCTTGACGAGTTTCATGCAAAATCACAGAGGAACCAGGAGTAGGTCTTGGAATTTGATTGGGATCAATTTTGGAAGGACCTGCCATAGGGGCTCCAGCTTGACCAACAGCAGGTGAGATGGTAGTAGTCATAGACTGATTTGGCAATGGTGGTGGCATGCCAAACATCCGAGGAGGCTGTGAAGGACCAGGAACAGGAGGAGGTGGTGCTACCTACATAATTCCCAATAATCAGAATCCATACCACTTTTCAAAAGATGGATAAATGCACATAGGACATATTACACACAGTTTGGGTACTAGATATGGTAAGGCATTAGCAACACTTAAATAATACACACTAACAATTATACAAATGAAGTGTTTACTGCTGCAAATGCCTATTCATCTTTTCACAATAATAAACACTAATTCTCAAAAACATCCAATTCTTATTTAAAGGCTTATAGACATTATACCAAACTCGTAGGCACAAATGAGAAGAGTTGTATAACACAACATAAAGAAAATATCATATTGTGTCTGTTTTAAACTAAGACCAGAGGCCACAGCAGATATGTCATATGAGCATAAATGCTTAAGGCCTGTTTGGGTAGGGTTCTCCATAAGCACTAATAGGAAAAGGAAAAATGAAACAAGTTGAGCATAAGTACAAATTAGTTTATGCATGTCAAAAATCATCTTTTAGATAAGTTAATATAAGGAAGTTCTTACAAATAAGTCTCCGGAGAAACTCTTTTCATTTTTTTCTTCTTAGTTTCTTCTGTCAGAAATGCTTATGGAAAAATTTATGCATACACCCCCTTCCTTTAACCATTCATAATCACTGAACTTGATGGAAATAGAAAAGAAACAGAAAAAAAATAGGTATGAATTGGAGAAATAAGTGGAAAGCTTCAAAGGTTCTTATTTTTATTGTTACAGTCATATTTTGCGCAGCCATTAATAGTTTGCTCTAACTGGTTAGAGGCAAATACAACAGATTCACAGAAAAACTTGTACCATTGCATATACATAGGACAACATTCTTTTCGGGCATCCTTAGTGTGATGGGTTAATAAACAATACTTGTATGAGAACTACTCATCAATAGCTGTAATAAGAGAATATCTTGTATTCTTCTGTCTTTTACTTTCTTTAACTTTTTATTAAAATATATAAAATCACATCGATGCAATTTTACATGGTACTGAAGAACATATGAATACACCACAATTAAAATGGTCTTTCGTCTTAATTAGGTGCAGAATTTATAAATATAAATGGATCTTACTATTTGATCAATATGCTCAGGATAGACTCGACATTTTTAAATATGTAAACTTGAGTTCATAACTTTCTGGGTGTGTATTAAATATCCAATGCCTGTTTCATAAGTTCTTTTTAAGACTCTTTTTGCAACAAAGATTCTGATAAAAATTATATTTGTAAGTTTCTTCTACTTTTAAAACCAACAAATACATTTCAATGTATCTCTTCTGAAACTGAACTATGGAACCACAATTTAGAACCTCCATTCAACGAGCTATCATAAGAAACCACCATCACATATGAATCCTCTTTCCACCAATTAAAAAACAATGTATTGCTGTAGGCCCACAACTTTGCTGATAATGCCTACACATATCCTTGTTTGTAAATACATAAATTAATAAATTTGAGAGAAAAGATACGCAAATGTGTTTTGAATTTGCTTGAGTGCATTTTCCACCCAGAAGAATAGACTTATTTGTAGTCAAGTCAAGAGTATTACAAAGATGATTAATACCAAAACAATTTAAAAGAGAACAATTAAGATACCGCTACTTCCTAGATCCATTGAACCTAGCTATGAGAAATATCTAGGCTGTTTGGACAAAATAACATTAAAAAAGCTCTTATCTCCAAAAATAAAACCATTTCCAACAAAAAAATGTGTACTCATTTTTCCTGTTTGGCACAAGACAAAAAAATTAGAAGGTCCATTATTTTGTCATCTGCTTATGCTAAAGACTACGCAGTCACCAAAATCTTTTTTTGTACAAGAATAGGTTACATTTTTTTATCAATTCATCCAACAAATATTTGCTAAAAAACATATAAATACAAGAAAGTTCAGATGTAGAGAAGAGCTACCTGCTGGGCTTGCATCTGCCAAGAAGGTGCTCCAAAAGGTGAACTTGGAGGCTGCATTATTCCTTGAGGTGCCATGGGATAGGGGGGTTGGGGTTGACCAACTGCACCTGGAGGAGCTCTCATAGTTGGAGGAGGTCCAACCGGAGGTTGTGTCACACTGCCCACAGGAAAGCGTTGGGGACCTGCCAAAGCCCCAGCAGAAAAAACAGGCGGCCCATTATTCATCAAATTACCCGGTGCACTGCCAGGGACCACAGCTGGGGGAGCACTCATTGGCGGTGAAGAAAAAGGACTCGGACTCGGACTAGGACGAGCACCAGGAGCCATTGGAGGTGGCACTAGCGGACGGATTTGCGGAGAACCACCAGGAACCCCAGAAACAGGCGCAGCACCACTAACCACCGGTGGATGAGACCCAGGAGGAGGGGGCCTTGACACAAAAGATGGAGGTTGACCAGGAGGTGGCCCAGTGGGCCTTCCAGGAGCAACATTTGGTGGAAATGTAGACAATGGTTGTCCAGTAGGAGGCCCTACAGGCCTCGCCATTGCTCCAGGAGGTGGTCCAGGTCGTGAAAACGGAGTTGAGGAACCAGGGATCCCCGCTGGAGAGGCCGAAGAAGGAAAAGGTGGAGGCTGACCAAATGGGGGAGGTCTAGAAACAGGATTCGAGGTCATGGGAGGCCGATTAAGATTCAAATTCTGCATATTATCAGCAATTGCATCAGGAGTGCCCCTAATGTTAGGAACATAATTAGGGGGAGGTGGCTGTGGTGTGTTACTGCCGGGTCTAGGTGCCCCTGGAGGCACAGGAGCAGCCATTGCTGAATCAAATCAAATCAAATCCAAACTCAATTTCTAACAATCCTCGCTCCGCTTCGCCAGATTATCAAAATAGCACCGTAAAAACAAAGATCCAAATCTACAAGGATCACAGATTCAATAATCATTTCATTATTCCATAAAAATTGACACAAAAAAACAAGAATCATAACACGTGAGCGTGAATCGATGAATCGATCCGCAATAAAAATGAATGAATCAGAATGCAAATTACGATAAGGTAAAGGAAGAGGAAAAAACCTGGTGCGAGATCGATCGAATCGGAAAAAATTGGGAGCAGAAAGAGCTTAGATCGGAGAAGGGGGTTTTAGAGAGTGGTTAAATGGTTGTGCGTAAAAATAACTTATTAATATCACTCTCTTATTTGTTTTCGGTCATGTGTAACTGTTCAAGACCAATTTCGTTCGGGTTATTATCATTTCCAATTGCCAAACCTGCGCAATGTTTTTATCGCCTAGTGCTACTAGTGGTCCTAATAGGTTTTTTTGGCTTTTCTGCAAATTTTAAGGAATATTGTAAAAAAATCATATTCACTGAATTCTTTAATTTATATTTAGATTATATTATATATATATATATATTCTTGGATACTAGTGAAAAAAATTGCATTGTTTAATTCAGTTTAGGGTAATCTGGTTAATTTAATAATTATTTTTAAAGTTTTGTATTGTTGACCATCAAAAAACACTTTTTAAAACAAATTGATTTTAGAAACCACTATTTTAATTGTTTTAATTATTTGAAAACAGTCGTTTTTATGGTTTTACCTGTCTCCTAGTCAATTCAAAATAAAGTTTAAGAAAAATTCAAACTAGAATTTGAGACTTTTTTAAAGTATAAATAATTAAGAGTGGCAAAACATATCAAACTATTTTAATATCATCTGGTTTCGGTTAAAAGTGGGACGAATTAGTTGATTCTTCAAGGTTATATGGATTAAAATTGATTTTTTATATCGTTATAAGATAGTTGAGGGGTTGATTTGTCACTTTTTAAAAAAATTATCATTTGTTTAATTTGAATTTATTTATTTGATTGTAGTAATTAATATCACTTTTTGGACAATAAAATGCAATAAAAACAATAAAAATGAATCAAACTTTAATATTTTAATCACACAAAATTAAATGTCTAGTAAAATAAAAATAAATATTAACAATACATCAATAAATTAAATAATGTAAAAGAAAATATAAATAAATTTTTATATAGAGCATTGACCACTCCAATTTCAACTCAAAACATGAGATTTACTCTAAAAGTATAAAAATATAGAAATCCTCATTATGTAATATCTTCAACAATTTTTGTTTTTGATAAAAGTAGAACAAAATTCATCGATTAATAACAATTTTTGAAGATTTGACTTTAATAAATTAAATGAGTAAATATTAAGTAAGATAAAATAATTTTATATATTTTTCTAATAACCATAAAATTCATTTATCTCAACTATTTATTATAAAAATAATTTTAATGTTTCCAAAGAAAAAAAACAAATAAATAATTACAAATGATATGTACATATATTATCACTTCTTTATTTATTTGCATCATCTATATTTTGAATACAACTGCTACTTTTTCTCTTTATCCCAGTAAATATACTAACTCTTTAATAAATATGGTTTTATGAGTTATCTGATCGTAATAATAGGGATAATGAAAAAATATTCCAATAAATAAAATCGCTTATGATAAAGAGATGTATTAAAAATAAGAAAGAGGTGTTACTGATATTTTAATTTTCAATTTATGATATTAAAAACATAATTAAATGACAGTTATAGTATTTTATGTAAAAAGATGACTATTTATAGAATTATATAAATATTATATTAATAACATTAAATGGCACATTAATATTTTTTATAACTTTAGTTTCTTTACTATATTCACAGAGATGAATAAAGGAGAGTATTTTTATAATTTTTTTTCATAAATATCTGTAATTTTTATAAAACAAGTATTTAAAGAAAAAGCAAAAACATTTCCCTATTTGAAAAAAAAAACTTCGTAAATGATTTAAATTAAATATTTTCGTAAAATGAAATGAACTCATACATCTCAAATTCCAGAAAACATAAATAAGATTTTTGTTCCATATAAAAGTTAAACATATAATTTTGTTTAACTTCTACTTTTTTTTTCTTATTTTTTTTTATAAGTAGAAAGGTTTACTCAAATGTAGTCTAAATATTTTGGAAACTTAAAATATGAAATATTTTCTCTATATAACACCGTTGCAAAACAATTCATGAACTAACATAAATAACAAATTCTATTTACATTAATAATACATTCATGGACAAATATTTACATAGAATATATATATATATATATATATATATATCAATTTATGTTCTATAATATTATTGAATTTTTGACAATTTTAACATAGTTCTAATACACATTTTTTTAAAAATACATTAATTTTTAAAAACTCAAATTTATTGTATAAAATTTTAATACGTTTATAAAAATAAGAAACAAATCATTTTTGAACTAGAAATATACTAAAAAAACTGAAACATACTTATTCATAATTATATATATAGATCAACATCTTCCTATCTTACCTTCATTTTAGAGATGTTACGTAATTCTGTGTAAGTATTTGTACTTCTGTATCCGTATCATATAGTATTTATACTCAATAGGAGTGAGATTTATAAAATTTTTTTAAGGGTGTGTTTGCTTCATGAGGGAGGAGGGAGGGAAGGAGGGATGATGTATTTTTTGTGTTTGTTTCAAGAGTTTCGAGCATGGGGAGTGGATGGGGAAAATGGTGGATGAATTTTTTTCATTTTTCACAAAATGAAAGGATTTGTGGGGATGGATGTAGGATTATTGTATTTTACAAAAATATCCTTGTGCATACATTTTATTATAATATACAAAATTAAATATTATATAAATTTATTTATTATTTATAATTTTAAAAATATTTAATTATACTATTAATAACAACATATAATTATAAATAATGAAAA
>Ga0123342_1001413_pt1 | contig 40338 bp, 22 predicted proteins | sample Turbeawhitnodule_FD_89960 | JGI IMG/M metagenome (GOLD analysis project Ga0123342, IMG submission 89960) | Root nodule microbial communities of legume samples collected from Mexico - Turtle bean Mexico white nodule | ecosystem: Host-associated > Plants > Roots > Nodule | place: Mexico: Nepantla...
ACAACATATAAACTACCCCAGAACAAAGCTTAAACCAGCACAGCAACATCAAGCATAGCAGAGGCTTCAACATCCTTCAAAGGATTTGGATTCTTCAAAACTTGAACACCACTTGGTTCAACAGATAAGACCCAAGAAAAATGTAGGAGACAAAGCTCATTGATCACTCAAACAAAGTTTCTCTTCTATATTCAAATTCAAGTGTCAATACATGAGCCAAGAAACCATTTATATAAGAGAGAGTGACTTGGAGAGCAAGAGGGATAAAGGGGTAGGGAAAGGGGTGGCTAGGGTTGACCCTAGGTCAATGTCGCACCCTATAGCCTAGTTTCTAGAAGTTAGGCTAAAAAAAGACCTAAACCTAGGTGACATATGAAGAGTAATTGGTTTGGCACAAGTCCAATTTATGCTAAGTGCACCCTACTCTAATTAAAGTAAAATTAATGAAAATAACTGGTTTTCAGGTCCCATCATGTGGGCTCTGCTCCTGGTAATCCTATGAGGAATGATAGGTCTCAATACACTAGTTATGGAATGCTCCTGACCTAGCCATGGGTCCTGTGTCACGCTCCTGGTCATCCTTCTAGAGGGTTGGGCTAGTTCAGTGGTTGCCTCAGGGTTCCATCACTTTGTTACTAGATTAAAAAATTATTAAAGTTGAAAAAGTTGAAAAAAGATTAAAATACTTTTAGGTATAACCAAGTCCAACCCAAATTGTCATCTCTTATAATTTAATTGCAGAATTCCAGGGTTCTGCAAAGTGAACTGGACTTTAAGATGTTTAAAATAGTTAAAATAAGTTCTAATTAAAAACATGTTTAGTTCATATTGTAATCATAACTTTCATTCTTGGGTTAATGAAAATAATAATAACATGCAAAGTAAAGGAGATAACAGAGAGAAAGTACACACAACAATTTATATTGGTTCATCTCTTACAACGAACTACATCTAGTTCTTGACTAACATATCAAGCTCAACAAGGCATACTCATTTTGTGAAGTACATTAGAGTATATTTTTTTGGACTCGTAGGAACTCCTAGCTAACCCCTTAACTATTCTTGACTCCAACCACTCTTGCTTAATGAGTATTCTTTCCCAACTAACACTTGACTCAATTGAGTACTCTTTCTCAAACCACTCTAGCTTATCTAAGTATTCTTTATCAAGTCATTCTTGGTCTAACCAAGTTTTATTTCAACAAGTCATTGTTAGTTGATGGTGATAATTCTACCTCTCAGGAAGTGGACCAATATAACTATAGTATAGTTGATAAATGGTTATTGTATCTGTTAGAATTGGTGGTGAATTTTTTTCGTAAGATTTTCGCAAATACTGGTGTTAGATTAAAAATAAAATTAAATCAACTACTTCATTTACCTGTTCAACTGATTATAAAAAGCTTAACAATTATATAATCAAAATATAAACCAGTTGTTTCGAGAAATCAATTGATTGTTTTACACACAGAACACTTGAAAAAATTATATGATAGATATCATAGTAAGGAAGAAAGAGATAACACAGGATATTATACTTATTCACTCTTAAACAAGAGCTACATCCAATCCTCAACATACCACTGAGAATTCATTAAAGCAATCAAACAAGATTACCAAAAACAGTCAAGAGTGTTGATATTGAATCCTTTAAGAACACACACAAATTTCAAAAACCCTATCTGAATCTATTTACAACAAAATACAGTAAAGAGGAATGAAGTTCAAATACACTTGGGTTTGATACAAATTGAAGAAAAATAGAAATGATAACCCAAAACCTACACATCACAACAATGATCCAAGATTGAAATGTAATATTCAAGAATGATTTTAAAATTGTTTTGTTTTTCTCTTGAAAAGTGTTATGCTAAATTATCATAAAACATCTTATGTAAGCTTAGAAGATTGTTAAAGTAGTTTGATCATTTAATGAAATCAGTGTAAATCAATTAAACATAGTTTGAAAAACATAACAGTATTATGTTAAAATCATTTAATTGATTTTTAAACTAACTGATTGTTTTCTTTAACTAATGAAATCACCATATAAAAAGTCGGTTCTTTTTTCAAAATAACTGGTTGATTTCACTAACATAAAAGACAAAAAGAAAACAAATTATTTTTAAATCCTTTAAAAACCTTTAAGTACTTTCAACAGGTTGATACTATAAATCAATTTGTTTAAATACTTGTTATAGTCAACAAACTTGTATTGAAGTAATTTGAATTGATTAATATATGAATCAACTAGTTAAAATAAACACAGATTTGGAAAACAAAACATTTAAAGAAGATTTGAAATCATATTTACTTGGATCATAACTAGATGTAAACTTACAAGACAAAATCTACCTAACTAGACACACATCATCAGGTCTTCGTGACAGATATAAAATCATCAAAGCTTCCTTGTTCAATAGTATCCACAGGGACTAGAAGACAATGTAGTAGTTTTTATTCCTCTTACAAAGCATAATATAAATCTTTGCATACATTAAAACCAAAAAAATTATGGATTGAATAACAATGTTAGATAAAAATTGAGAACAGGTGTACAAAGGAAAGGTTTTCAAATATGATAAGGTGTTGGGATTGAATAGACTTTGCAACCAATCTACACTCAATCATTATATATGCAATACATTTCAACTCTTTTACTCCTTAAGGACAAACCAAGTTAATCCCTTAATCATGGTTATCTACAAAGAAAACTATCATAACCAATCCCAAGGTGGCAATCATCAAGGTAATGATTGACTCCTTTTTTGTCTCTTATAAGTTGTCATCTAGTGCCTATTAGTCTTTTTTCTCAAGCTTTGAAGCCCGTGTCTATGGATATTGACTTTTGTGCTTTTAGACATTATGATCTAAAATGACTAGGTTTGTTACACTCGTGACAAACTATATGACTCCTTGTTTTGTCCTTTTTATCTTTATAGAACCTTTTGGTATTATTCCACCTAGTGCCTCATCTCTTGTATCTTTTTTTAATATTTCAAGTTATGAAGGTAAGCTCTTCATCTTCCTTAGATTCTTCTTCATCTGATGCCTTATTAAAAGCACTAACAACACAAAGAACTTTAGAGACTTTTCTAGATGACAAAATCCTGAACTATTGTTCTCAAAACATAGTTTTTCTTTTACAAGATGACATTGAGCTATTTAGTTTTTCTTTTTTTCCTTGTCTTGTTGAAGTTTTCATTCATGCTTTATCATATTTATAAAAAATTTCATTATGCTTCCAAGTTTTATAAGACTCACATAAGGAAACAAAAAAAAAACACATATAAACACCAAGAACTTGAACTATATAGGATCTTTTGCTATCACTTGTGAAACCTTATTGATAACTCTCATTTTTTTTTGTGATTTTTTAAACTAATTGCATCTCCTAGAGATTTCTTTTATTTTTATTTTCTATTTTTAGCATAGGTTTTCTTCTTCTTTTTTTTGTAGAAAGTTAGAGTTGTTTTCTACAAAAACTGCAATTTTCAGCTAAAAATTTGCATAGACCGACTATTTAATTGTATACGATTTTTGTAGGAATATTTTCAAGATGATCTCTGACTTATGGAATTTTGATGAATATATTTGGATCTTAGAGATTGGAAATATTTCAGTTGGAAGGATTAAAACCATCAATTATGCTAATAGAGAGCATTAGACAATCAAAAGGTCAATGAAGCATTAAGCGGTTAAAAAGCTGAAGAAAATATAGTTTAGGAGTGTTGTATTAGATTTTAGTGGGGAAATTTCTATTTTATCTAAGGCTCATCCATTTGTAGTGATTCAGGACTCTATAAAAAAGGAAATAAATGAAAAGGAAATAAATAAAGAGAAATAAGGGCTCACAATAGTTAAGTACTTAGAAAATTCACTTTACATTTCAGTTTTTAGTTTTTCTATTTTTAGTTTAGAGTTTTTGTCTATTCAAGTTATTTGTTTTATCTTCTTCTTTCTCTCACATTTTTCTTCTTCTCTCTGTGTTTTACTTTCCTCATTGCTTTACATTTTGCAAATTTACCTTTGCTCATTGCTTTACATTTTGCAAATTTACCTTTGAAAGTTGATTGAATTATGAAAATGGGTAACAGTGAATACGAACTGATGTTAGACGATGCTTTGTTCGAGTTATTTTCTTCTTCGAAATTATTTTGGAATTCTATTTTGATTGAAAATTGTTTTCTTGAACATACAAATTGACTGGTTATGTGTTTTTTTATTAACAAGGAATCCATATTTGAGTTTCTTGCATTCGAAGTCTAAGATTACTTGAGCATAGTTCCATTCCCTGTTTCGGTTTTCTAGAATGAAATTCGCTTTTCTCTTTTGTAATTCCTTCTAATTCTTACTTATTTACAATTATGCATTTACATTTCCAATTTATGCATTTAATTCAATTTAGTTTTATTAATTTTAATTTCATTTTAAATTTTAGTCATGCTCTATTTTTCATTTCCAACGTTTATGTTTGAGCAATTTTTACATTCTTACATTCTTACAATTTACATTTTCGTCTTTTACATTTTTTCAATTTACATTTATGTCTTAATACTACCATTAGATGTTCCATTCATCTTCAGTACGACTACTAGACGCTTTAGTAGATGATTCTTGTTTAGATGATCTGACAATTATACTTAACTTTCTTTTGCAAGCATTCATTTGTATTTTACTTTTAGTTTGTAATTTTAATTCGCTTTACATTCATGCATTCATTAAACCATCTAACGAAGTTTTCCTTTAAGCATCTAATACATACTCTCAAGGTTATCAGACTCGAGAGTCTACTCAGACTCGTGGGAGGCCTGTAAAATTGACTCGTAAACTCGTAAGAGTCTACTTCACATAAAAAGTTTAACAAAAAAAAATTTCATGATACCATTTCCGTAATATTAAAATAAACAACTTCATACACCAACAAAATAACTAAAACAAGACAAATGTTATCAAGTTTAAAAGTCTCATTCATCTAATCCTCTAAGGCAATCATCTCCAAGATCTTCATGATCATCTCTATCATCATCTCCATCACCATCTTCATCTTCATCTACCAAAAATCTTTAAAAAATCCTTTAATCCCCAGTCTCCCCAAAAATCCACAATCTATCCAAAAATTTCCAAACACTAAAACCTAAAAATAACCCTAATTAAAAAATCACTAATCCTAAACCCAATTTAAAATACCCTAAATCCAATTTAAAATAACTCTAAACCCAACCTAGAACACCAACAACAAATACTTCTGTGGTGATTTGGGAGTGGCGCGACGATGCACAGCGCAGTGTAATGACGAGGCTGCATGGTGCAACGACGAGGCTGCACGGTGCGACGACGACAGTCAGGAAGATGGCACCGCGAACGTGAGATATGGGAACCAAAGAAACCCTAAAGTCTAACCTAATATTAATGAAACACTTTTTAGCCTTTCTACCTAAACTCGGTAACTCAACCACGAACTCGCGAGTTCACCGAGTCCAACCGAGTCTATCCGAGTCTGTTCCGAGTCCACTCAAAAATGGGTTTGCTACCGAATTGACTCGTGAGGCCTCAACAGACCCTTAAACTCGTAAGGGTTTAAGGGTTAATCATAGGGTTTGATAACCTTGCATACTCTATTTTTAGTTTTTGGCTACAATTATAATATTTGTCTACTTAATTTCATTATTTTCATTTAAATTTCAAATCTACTTTTAATTCTTTTACACATTCTCATTTACTTTTCAATTCTTTGCATTTTAATTATTGATAGATTATCTTTTAGATTATATTCTTTAAACAATCTATTATGTACTTTGTTTTAGTTTGTGTTTGTTTTTAATTCTAATCTCAATTCAAAATACGACCATTTTAATTTATAAAAGAAAGAATATTATACAATAAATTCCATCAATATTAGCTTATGTTGACCCTATATTATATTAAGAGGAATTTATTTTTATTTTATAAACCCGAATAACTAGTTTAACATTTATTAAAGAAAACATATTGACCACTTGACAATATAAGAAATTAGAAAAATTAGCATATACTTGAAAAAATTTTAAAAATGAGAAAGAAAGGTGCAAAATTGATCTTAAAAGTAATTAAGAGAACCAATTTGTCTTATAGATGAAATAATGAAGCGTTTCCTCCTTCTATAGACTCTATTCAAGATTTAATAATAGTTTTGAAACTTTCTCAAACCAAATCCTTAAACATAGCTTGAGATTGGTGTTATACACAGTTGATAGCTATAAAATATATTTTAATCCATCAAATCAACCTGTATAGCCAAAAGACTATTTTTAATGAATTAATGTAAGTTTTTAATCCATGAAAATTATTAATTTTAATCAATTAAAATAGAAAGAACTTTGTAGCATAAACAGTTGAAGTCAAATTAATAGATTAAAATATGTTTTTAAAACTTTTTTCTTTGCATTTCCAGCAACTTAAACAATATTTTAATAGATTAAAATATGTTTAATCATTAGAAACTTACAACCAAATTTAAACATGGAAAAGGCGCCTAAAAGTGACTTTTCTACAAACACAATAATTACAACTCAAAATCAAAATTAAACGCTTAAAGAAGATCACCGTCAACTTCCAGATAGTAGTTGGAATTATCAAATCTTCTAATTTTAAGCTTCTTTATCAACACTCTTGATAAAGAGAATGACACTTTTCTTCATCCTCTTTTTAAAATAAACAAAGTTTTATATGAATTAAAAATAAGAATTTTATATCGGTATGAAAAGTGTACTTTTTTTTTCTCATGAAAATTGATATCACTAAAAGAAAAGTGAACATTTGAAGTATACGTTGATACCAATTTGAAGCCCCCACTTTCCTTTGTAAGGGTTTTTCCAAACTCAACACCTTTCTTGAAAACAAAAATTAAAGACCCATTCATTTTAGCGTTGATATTTTAAATTTTAAAAAAACATTTATCTGGTTCCTATAATTTTATAAATGTGCAATTTTGGTCCCTATAAAATTTTAATTACAGATTCAGTCCCTTAATTTTTCAAAATTAAGTCATTTTAGTTCACTGTTAATATATTATTCAATTGTTAAACAAAATGATATATCCATCAAAATAACATGAATTAAAGTTAATTCACAAAACTACTATATCTTATGTAAACAAGTAATTGATCACTCACAAACATATTTTACACTCACAAACATATATTTTACTTTCATGACATTAACACTGGGCTAAAATTGTTTTAAAAAACTGAGGACTAAATTTGGAATCAAATTTTTTTACAAACAATATTGAACTCGTGAAATCATAACAAGTCCTAAATTAGTTGCGGTGTCTTTTAGGTGATGAACAAGATGTTTAATATTTATGTCCAACCATCTTGTCAATAAATACAGTTGAATCTATCTCAACTGGTATTCTTTTAGAAGAAGCCGATTCAATCTCTAAATTATGAATTGAAAAAATAGAAAATGATGAACCATTAAGTAAATATAAGATGAATTAGTTCAAACTTCTAGAAAAGTGAGACGTCCTCCTTAAGTTAGAGTGAAATTTAATAAGATGATCTTTAAAACAAATTAACTCAAGAAAAAATAATTATAATAATATACAACAATATCATAAGATTTTACATTTTATTATGGCTACTGGTTTTCGGGATTCAATTGTTCCTCTTTGTTGTTTTGAGAGTTACATATAATTATAATGATATACAACAATATCATAAGATTTTACATTTTATTACGGCTGCTGGTTTTTGGGATTCAATTGTTTCTCTTTGTTGTTTTGAGAGTTACATATATAAGAGAAGGTTCATTTGTTTGTTTCCTTGTCTTTATTTTTTTTTCATTTGTTTGGTTCAAACTTCCAATGTAGTTGCTTAGATTACTACTAGAAATTCTTTTATTATTTTTTTTTGCTTTTTTTCTAGCGTGAAAGTAAAATACCAAAATAAATTAAATGTAAAAATTTCGGTCATAACTAAACTACCTTAAGTGCTTTAAATATAATAACTGATGCATCTCTTTCAAACTTACAGAGTAGGTTAATGTTTAAAGAGCTATTGGAAGATTAAAACTTCTATCTCGTGACACCAAATCAATCATATTTTACTTATAGGATTGGATGTACGAGGATGTGAGAAAAAAGTGTGAAGAAAATAATGATATTTAGATTGGGGTCTGTTAGTGTGGAAGAAAAATTTATGGGAGTTTGTGAGTGATGTGATGGTTGTAAAAGAATTTTGAATTTTTTTAAAGGTGTCAAATGTTACTTTACAAATTTACCTTTACCTATTAAAAAAATTTAATAATAAAATGTGTTTTTTATTTATTTAAAACATATTCATAAATTTAAAAATTATAATTAAAATAAATAAATATATATTAAATGTAAATAAATATAATATAAAAATTATAACAAAAAAAATATGTATTCAACAAATTAAATAAAAACAAAAATTTCAGATAATTTCTTAAAATATTAAACACATTATAAAATTTAAAAATAAATAAGATATTATATAAATAAATAAAAATATTATTTTTAATATTAAAAACTCTAATGATAAAAAATAAAAAATACCACAACAAAAAAAATATAAGATAATTAACAATAGAAAAAAATTTCATAAAAATTATAATTAAATAAATTATAACTCATAAACACAATAATCATACACATAAATATATTAATATAAACACAATAAATTAAATAAAAACAGAAATTCAACAAATTAAATAAAAATAAAAATTCAAGTAATTTCTTAAAATATTAAACATATATTATAAAATTATAAAATAAATTACATTTTATATAAATAAATAAAAATATTATTTTTTAATATTAAAAAACCTTACATAATAAAAAATAAAAATAAAAATACTACTATAAATTAAGATAAATTTGAAAATAACACAGTTAATATTTCCTCGCTTCTTTGTTCACGACAGCACATTCATTGAAGCAAACAGAACTCTAATAGAAGCAAACAAAACCCTAATGTCACAATTTCTCAAAATCCCTAAATAAATCCTCAATAACTCACTGGACAGAATTGAATTTCCGAAATGCTTCATTAATTTTTCCCAATTGCTTCTCCAATCCTTTCATTTTGATAGACTTTAAGAATTTGAATATTGAAATAAGATCTAATTTTACTGATTACAGTACAATCCTCTATTACCCATAGTTGAGTTCAAGAAAAGCCAAGATTTCCCGTCCAAGCAACCAACTTACATCATTTTTTAACAAATAACTACAACGTAGAACTATTCTAGCAAACGGAAACCACTCAAGTAGTTCAGACCTCACAAGTCCAGTCAGCTTTTTATTTATTCTAATATAATATGCACCTTCAATTGCTGCCCCAAATGAAATGAGTGCATCTGGACAAAAGGTAATTGTAAATATGATAAGTGACAAGAAAAGAACATTTCTCAAATAGTAATCTAAGATTTAATACCTTAAAATTAAGACAAATTAGCTCATGCCAATGAAAATAAGTGCCAGCAATTAGAAACTAGTTCAAACATCGAGCACCTGGAGTGTGAAAAAAAATGGTAAGGATCTCACTCTCTTGCTAAAGTTCTTTCATTGTCGTCATGTTGAACTTGGAGAAGTGAACAAAATTTTTCATCCGAATATATACACAACACATTATAATGACAATCATGTAGAGTTTAGTTCTCATCATCACTAGTTAAAGTAAAAATAATAGATACAAATTGAGATGAGAAGCTAAACAATACATCAACAACATATTTACACATATTTGCCTGAACCTTTTGTCGGGAAAACCCCTATAACTCCACAACGCAAGGGATTTAGCTCCCACAAGCATATAGAATAAAGACACTTGAACTAAGAATCATTCAGCAGAACTCAGTCCTTGGCATGTGTCCATGAGATTTAGCTCCCACCTGCATCCACTGAAAAACCTCATACTCACATTTGTTTTTCATCAAGATGAAACTGACAAGGTATACCATAAATGAGAATAACAGAAAAATGTTGATGTTAAACACACTCCATAGACCACATAATAGACAAAGGATGCTTGTACTTAAACTATGTAAAATCACGTTAAAAACAACAGTCATGGAACTGATTCCACGAACTTCACCCCAATGACTTTAAGGAGAAAAAAATATGAAGAAAAAAAAATGAGATTGATTTCAACGTAAATTAAAATTAGCTTATGCAAGTTAAAAATAAAAATTTGGAGAAGATATATAAGAGAACTTTTACAAAGTCGACCGGGCATAAGTTACTAACTTATGTAAAAGTCAATTTCAATTTTTCTTCTTATTTTCCTCTCCTGAAAGTTTTCTTGGAGATGTTAGTCCAAACAGACCCTATAAACTATTATCTATTTGGAAAGCATATCCAAATTTACACAAAAGTTATTATATGAAGACAAACATATCCAAATTTATAAAAATTACAATAATAACAACTACAACAATTTGTATCTTCTTACCTTGGATTTCACTGGAGTGAGAAGCCAGATCAGGTATACTAGAGACTCTCTGAGACATGGGTGTAAGTGGAGGTGATGGAGCTTTATCAACCTTTGAAACTTGGGGACTATCCAAATACTTAGTATTTGAAACATTTAATGTCATAGCCCTCTGACCACTGGAAGGTATAGAAAAACTCCGAGAGACTATTGGTGGTGTTGGGAGTGGAGATGCTACACTGGATATAACTGAAGAAAATTTATTAGCCACGACAACCTCTGGATTTTTAAATACTAATGGGGCAGAGTGACCCACTCGAGAAGATTTCACTGGCTTGCTACCAGGAGGTCTAGGAAGTTCATGAAGCTCACTTATCCTGGGTGAAGAAACAAGGGGAGGTGAAGCATTGGGAGATGCTTTTGGAGATGAAGGCTGCGGCACAGGTAAACGTGGAAAACCCCCAGAAATAGGTTTTACTGACAATGGTTTATTAGTCAATGGACCAGAATAGGTTTGTATCTTTATTTTCTTAGTATCAGAAGCATTGAAGACATCAACTTGTGGAAGTGAGAATCCATCTGCTGAAGGGCGTGGTAACTGGATGGACGTAGTATCACTGTTACTTTCTTTGAGAACAGAGTGAGCTCTATGGATAGTCGGTTCTGACAATTTACTATCAATATCTTTCTCATTCTTTTTTTCATCTAGAGGGGAAGAATGCCACAAATTATGGAAAGATCCACTTGCACTTGTGCGGGGGGCTGAGCTACTTTTGGTTTCTTTGATGTTAAGTGGTGTAGGAAGAACATATGCATTAGACTTTGCTGCAGATGATGCAATAAGTTGTCTTACTTTTTCAGCAGGGTCAAATTTCTTTTCTGCAAGTATTGGAGCTGAATAACTGCCGACTCTATTTGAAACTTTAAAATCCCCTTGGTTCTTGTCTAGACTTGTCTGCCAGAATGCAAGTTAATAGAAGTATTAGAGGATAATCTAAGTAAAATTAAAGAATCAATCTAAAGTGATCACCTGTTAGACTGAGGCAACGGTTAGAACATCATAATTACATTCTAAATCTATGTCTTTAAATCATTTAGCACATAATTAAACTTGATTTGTGATCTTTATTCCTTCTCGGTGACACATTAAGGTGCTAATTGGCCTAGATTTTTCTTTAGAGTTAATTTAAGATTTAAATCAAAAAGCTTCAATTAATATAGCAAGGTAGTAGTGAAAAATACCTCTGCAGTTTCTGGGGTTGAAGCTCGAACATAAGATCGACCTACTTCTTCCACCTAGCAATACATGGCAAACGATTATGATAAGTGAAATTTGTAATTCAGATTCTGAAAAAATAAGGATATTATATTTTAAATTTGTAGCAAGGTATAGATGGTAGACACAAACAAGTAAAATGACATGTCTGACAAGCTCTAGCAACGTTTTAAATTAAAAAAAGTGAATAAGCAATAATAATAAAGTTCAATATGCACTAATGCTTTAAAAACCATTCAAGTTTAGTAATACAAAATTCCTACCTCTGATGAGTTTGGTGATGTGGAAACAATATATGGCCCTTGCTTATTTGATCTGTAGTCAAAACTCAGCTCACCGCCTTCAATGACATCAAAATCATTACTGTCATCATTATTACCATCTTCACCAGCATCATCCTCAAGGCCACTGAATTGGTAATCAATATGTTGTCGTTCAGCAACCATCCTGACATGTGGTTCAACCGCCTCTAGTGATTTAAGTCCTTTCCGAAAGAAATTCAACTATATTGAAAGCAGAACAAGAGGAAACATGCATCAAGACCATGCAGAAGAAAGGATAAAAGATTTGAATGAGGAAAAATGTGTTCAAGAAAACCTGAGCAGCATGGTGACGTGCTGCTTGTGTTAGGAGACTACGTGACTGGCCTTGCTTCAGTGATTTTAATCGGAAGGCACAGAGTGTTGCTTCTTCTTCATAGTCATCATGAGCTGCCTGCAACTGCTGTAAGGTGATACTTTCACCTTTACCACTCTTTGACTTTCCTTTCTCTTTCTGTTGGGCACTCATGTATTCATAAACCTCTCTGGAGGCAACACAACAGATTCAGGAAACATCACATGATGATGAGGAAAACAATAGAAGTTGCATAAAGACAAACCTTTTTTCATCACATTGTCGCTTCATGTCCTGCATGAGGAATAGATAGGCATTGAGATGTAACAAGACAATTTACAGTTCTACATTAAATATATTTTATACAGCAGCAAAGTCACTATAGTTCCAAATTCCTTGACCGCTGTTCTTTCTAGACAAGGCAATCTATATATATTATATAGTGTTAGAAAAAATGAAAAATGGACAGTTTTTTAAATCTCAGACTAGAGATTTGTAAAGAAAACATTATGTAAAAGTCGGCTTAAAATAAGAGAAGGCAAAAACTTCAAAATACTCATTTTTCCTTCCTCTTTAAGTTTTGCAATACTTCTATAGTCCTGCACCTTAGTCAGTTCAGGTTCAATCTCCATTATTACAAAGCCTCAAATCTCTTGCATACAAGTACAATAACTAGCAAATCATCCACTGACAACTAGTCAACTTCAAATGCATGAAATCCATAACCTTACAGTATTTTTCATTGCAATAAGTCAGAAACATAAGCTTATTTTGTTCGTATAAATTTTTTTATGCATATATAATTGATTTATTTCAACCTCTATGAATATTCCACTAGTTGCCTATGTCCCTATCTGCTATATGATATAGTGGACATTTGGCTTTTTGACAGTCAGCTATTGATAACACTGTCATAAACCAGTTAAGATATAAAATCCTGTCCATTTCACTATGCTTTAATAGTCACATTCTCTATCTGAGGCACGGAGGGTTTTCAATGTTTTCAAATTACTTTATTGGATATATTTATTAATATCCATGATTTTTGAAATCTTACATGCTTAATAAGTTGATTGACCACGTTAATGAACTGTCAAATGTAACAAGATTTACTGGAAGAATGGAATAATGAGTATCATTGGGAGAATCACACCACAAAGACTAGCCATTGTAGTTGGAAAGTTGGAGAGCCAACAGCCTCATAAACCACAAAATACTAAAATCCCATACTTCTAATCCAGGACAATTTCTCATCCTTTGCCATGAGATCCTAACATCTTATAAGTAGGTATGACTGAACTTTTTAGTTGAACCTACAGCTTTGCGCAAATCCTTTTATCTATAGCAGCTTTAAAACACATTATTAGATTTAGAGAAACATGTTTTACAGTTTTTCCACAACAATATTTTGCAGCATGCAGAACCTAACAACTTTTCAAAACATCAGTCCACAAACTCCATGTGAATATAGTTTAAATGTGTCATATGTGATGCATGGATGGGTGTGAGAACAAGAAATAGTCAGATTTACAGAACAACCAACCAATGGATGTGTGAAAACAATGACACTGTCTTTGTGTTATAAGGCAACAATCAATCGTCCACACGGAGATCTCAGTTAGGTAAAAAAGTGTTATTGCAACAAAAGTTAAGCACTATAAGGAGAGCACCTATAAATCTCAAGATTTCCTCCAGAATAGATAATTCATTAAGCACGAAAAAAGATCACCACAAGAAATCATGATGTGGTTTCAACATCATATATAACGTGATAGGGCAACTAACTATACAGAGTCTCTTTAGGTAGTCACAGATATGAAACATTACCCACTGTTTGGGAGGAAAGAAAAGGTTGAAATTTGAATTGAAGAGAAAATGGAAGGAAAGATAAATTGAATTTTTTTTCCTAAAAGTAGATTTTTCCCTTTATTTTCTCTTCAACAAAACAAACAACGTATATTATCTGTTTTTTCTCTCCTCTCATCTAGATGCACCGTTAGTATAGGCCTAAAATTGCATCTTTAGGCAGCAATTTAAGCACCAAGCATTTATGGGCTTGTGTGATAGTTGCTGACTGGTGTTTCTGTATTTAGTAGGTAGTTTGTACTGAGTGTGTTTAAGAGAAAGACTCTAAAAGGACTTCGGTCAATGCATTGTTCTTGCTGGACTAAAATTCAGGTTTGATCCAGAATTTCTATCAACAATTTAATACATTCTGGAGGTTCAAAATGTCCGTCTAATCAAATTGAAGATTACAAATACTTGATAACCAACCATATATAATCGTAAGGGGATGAGATTTTAGAATCACCCCTACAAAGCATTATAATTGCCAAGCATTGCTCAAATTGCATTCTGGTCTGTGCTGATAGGAAACTGCATTTTCCAGTAACATTAAAATAAAAGTGTAACAAACTAAACAAGGGAAACATGGAAAACAATGAGTACAGAAGTGGTGCATGGTAGAGCCCAGCCAGGCCATTGGGTGCTTTATAATGATAGATGAATCAGTCAAAAAAATAAATACATAAACATACCTCAACGGTTCGTAGTTCATTAAGAAGAGACTCCGATGGATTGGTTATTGTCAGTACAATGTGAGAACGCTGACAGACAGAAAGGGTAGAATCATAGTAAACATTTTGTAAATAAACAATGCTAAGAAGCAAGGAAATAAAAAAGGTTACACCCAAATAAAGGCTCACATAGCTATCAACAAGCTTCTGAAGGTCAAGCTGCACACTTCCAAGCATCCCCAAAACTTTACCTGCATACAGTTCATAACAACTATAACAATGAGACTATACATGGTTTAAATCAACTAGCAAAGAGGCTAAGGAGCTTGGAGAGGGCAGTCATCAAATGTTTACCCACTCACCACTTTCTTCATCATCATTTAAGGCAGTTTTCTCCAAAAGACAAGTACCCATTTCCTGCAGCGACTCAGCAAATTCTGGAACACATAACACAATAAAGGATATGCTACCAACTTTTAACATTTTCAAGGCAGCAAAACTCATCTAAAGAAACTAACTGGACAACTCCTTTTCAAATGATCAGTAAATATAATACAGTGAATAGGCGGTAAGAGACAAGACGTCCTAGAGTGGAGACCATGATATTTTCAAATACCTCAAGGATGCTATCTCACAATACATGAAAGGTGGTCACAACAAAAAAAAATTCAATAAGAATAAGAAGGTAGAGGGAAGGTGAGCAAGTTCAGCATTATAAGCTATTTCCCTATTTTGGAATTGGACATAGACTTTATGGATTAATAAATTTTGCTAAGAGAAAGAAATAAATGGAAGAAAGAGGAAAATGTAATCTGATTATTAGAATGTAAATTACAGAGAGGTGATATATTATACACCTATGCTAAGTGACTCACTACCGAGTCAGCAAAAAACTAAATCCTAACTCAAAAGCTCATTCCATCACAGAGAAACTAAACAAGAATACAAATGAAAATCAAATGAATGCGTATTCTCTACTACGGATAGTGAAAAAGACCAGCCAGGATGATCTGCGGCAACTCGAAATGCAAACATGTATCTAGAATTGTTGGAGACATTGTATATGACAAGTAAATGAAATGTGTGTGTGTGCACTTTTAATTTGTGACCTAAACAATTTGGACAGATAACAAAATGCACAACCAATTCAAAAGCTTGGGATACATTAGAAGTGTGAAAAAAGGGGAGAAAAAAGGGATACATTAGAAGCTTGGGATACAGTAGAAGTGTGTGTATACATTACCATAAGCACTGTTTTGTGTAGCAGCAGCTGCAGAAAGCAGGCTATCGTAGCAGTCTCTCATATCTTGCATGTCCTGAAAAAAGGGGAGAAAACCCTTAACAAACACTACAACGAACAAGCCAGAAACGAGATCGTTCAACATTTTTCTCAAAATCACCATTATCACACACTTTTTCGACACCCAAAGCCTGTAACTCCTACTACAATAAAACAAATTAAAACCAGCACTAAAAGAACCAATTTCCCATCGAAAAAACACACTGTCCACGTGTCATCTCCAGAACAAACTCCCCCGCGTTCCGTCATTGACAACAACCGATCATCGTCGCGACAAAAACAATAATTGCAAAAGGGACATCCCAAGGCGCAACGAAGAAAATACTTATTTATTCCACAATGATAATAATAATAATAATAATATTAATAATAATAATAAGGTTGAAAAAGTAAGGTAGAGTGGGGGAAGAACCTTGGCAGCAAGAGCGAGTTCGTGGAACTTAACGGTGGGGTGAAAGTCCCTTTTGTCCTTGGAAACGGTCTTGTGAAGTGCAATTTTCTTCAACTTGCTGAGCGAGGACTTCATTTTGCACCCTAGGAGGGTCGAAGGGGGAAAGAGGGTTTGTTTTGTGTTTATGTTTGGGTGTGAATTGGGAGAGAATCTTAAGGGTGAAAGAGAGAAGAAAAGTGTGGGAATGGATTGAGGAGAGTGAAAGACATTGAAGTAGCAGAAGGGAGAGAAGGTGGGTCAAAAGAAGGGAAGGAAAGGGAAGAAGAAGAAGAAGAAGAGAGGCAGATCAGACAGCAAGAGAGAGAGAGAAAGAGAGAGATGCGAAATAAGGAAACGAGAGACGGCATCAGTCCAACGTCACGCCCCTAAGCCTAACCCCAGAACCCCGCACGTTTCCACACCTCACTACACGTGTGTCTGCTTCCTCTCCTCCTTTATATTTTTCTAAACCTACAATTTTAATTCATACCTTTTTTAAATCAATTACTATTCTCCACTTTTATGGAACTCTTCATTTTTCAATTTCAACCATGCTTTTAGCCTTAAGGAACTATTTAATTCATCTCTAAATTAATTTCTGGTTGCAACTTCTTAATCAACTATAGTCACACTTAGAATCTGTTTCTGTAGTTAAATATTTTCACACTAAGTGTTTTCGATACATCACGTAAATTAAGAAAATTTACATGGTGTAATTTGTTTTATACTTAAGTGTGATTAAAACTGTTTCGTTACATTGAAATAATCCATCATTAAATTACATGACGCCATTAGGAAATCAAAATAACACATGTGTGAAAGAAACATTACACACTCACGCATCTCATAAAAGCCCATTAATTATAAAATACCTCATTTGTCATGAGATACACTTGCCATACGACTGAGTTTTTAAAAATAATATATGTTAAGCTGACGTCATAGTATAAGTGTGCAAACAGTAGTATAATTTCTTTTGAAAATTCCTCAGATTGGCCAAATTTTAAAAAACTTAAAAGACTAATTTGGAAAGATAATTTTCTTTTTCAAAAATCATATTTACATATATTAAATTATTTTTTAGTTTTTTTTAAAGAACTAAAATGAAATTATCATTAGGAGTGTATTTGCATCTAATAATTTACTTGAAAATAGTTCAAAACATAATAGTGAAGGTTAAATTGTGTTTTAAAATATTGTGTAAATTTTTGCAAATATCGTTTGATGAAGCACAATCAGATGATAGTTTTTAACTTGATAGATGATTTGCTAAAGACCTTCAAAATCTTAGTTTAAAAAATTTTCTATCTTAAGTTAGCACATATGTAATAACGTACAATTTTAACAAGATAATAGAAGAAAGAATTTACTTTTAGATTTTTATACTAGTTTGAACGATAGCCTAAACTACATCTAGTTCTCAATCAACTGATTGAGTTTCAATATGCAGATTAACGTTGCAAGTTACAACACAATTATACTTTCGAATATAGTCACTATTGGCTAACTCGTTGAGTATTATGGAACTTAGTCACTCTTGACTAACCCATAAAGTATTCTTTAAGCACTTAGTCACTCTTAGCTAATCCACCAAGTATTTTTTTGGAATGTAGCCACTCTTGGTTAATCCACCAAGTATTTTTTTGGAATGTAATCACTCCTGACTAATCCACCAAGTATTCTTTAACATGGTCACTACTAGCTAAGACAAAGATTTTTTTAAGATGCGATATAAAAGATCACGTGGTTTGCTCACTAGAAATGGTAGCACGTCTTTGACAAGGTTAATGCACTATACTAGTTTTTAATGAACACAACAATGTTCTTATGAAGCTTCTTAGGTCACACAAAAATTGTAACAATGTTTTTGGCCCTTTTCAAATCATAGTTCTTTTACTTTTCTATATATAAAAGTTGAAAAAAAGAGTCATTACAAATCCTTTTCTGGTTGTTGAACAACTTTAACTCAATATGGTCTTACATTTGAGTAACTTGAACATAGAGGATGCATTAAATGTGCTCTATGCATGATTGAATGTTGTTCTCCTCTTGAAGCAACATCTCGATAGTTAGTAGAACTTATTGGTCCTTAATCAGAGTGCCTTTAATTGAAATTGTGTAAAGCATTTAACCATACTGGTTAGGTAATTTTTTCTAGAGTTGATAAAACATGTATCAAGCAGTTGTTGAAGCATGACAACTTTAACCCATTTTCCAAGAGATAATTGACGTGACACATGCTTTTACGGATCATCTTGGCAAATAAAGGAAGAGAACATTCTCTACAACACAAATTAAGCATAAAGAGATTTTTGTGAAGTACAACAGTAGCTTAAGACTATGTGCATATCATCTAAGCATGCTTATCAGATGAAAAAATATTGCAAAGTGTTATATAATCTATCTGACAAAATATGTGTGTCTTACATTATCTATTTTAAAAGAAAGTATTTCGTCTTACAAACAAAGAATGATCATGTTTCATACTTTGTTGTTGAGTGATACTTAATTAAAATATGGGTTTTTGGATTTTTCTCTAATAATCTTTCCTTATTTATATTGTACTTAAAATAATAAACGTGATATTTTCACAAAAGGTTCAAACAGATTAGGTTTTCACATACCATTTTGAACACCATACAAACACTCATATACATAATGAAGCATAAGTTTGATGGGTTGTGAAACTATTAAAATCGAATACTAAATACTAAATTCTCTTTAGTCAGATTATATCAAGATGATATTACCTTTAATGATGGAGGACCATCCTCACTTCTTAGGCCATCATATACTTAGCTAAGAGCAGAAGAACAACCTCAGCAAAATAAATCTTTGTTTTAGCTTGTACAAAAAGTAGAAAGTAGAGTAGAGATTTTTTTAGGCCTTGCATTTCTAGGTCATTTCTAGAGTAAGATAAAAATAACTCAAAGACACTCTAGAAATCCTCACTTGACACTCAAGCAAGAGTTTCTAGAGCTCCTTCTTAAGCATGGACAACCACCTTCAAGCTTTTAACCTTCACCATAGTTAAGTTAGCTTAACTAGGATTATGGTAGCTTAAGGGACACAATACCTTCTCTTGAAGAGCTTATAAATAAGTGGGTTATGCATTGTAAATTCTGATTTGATGATAAATGAATTGTGTTTTTGAATTTTTAGCACATTCTCTCCCAATCTTTCTTTGCTAAAGCCTCTTAAAGCCTAATGAAACTTCAAGGAAGTTGGTCAAACCTCTTCCTTAACCTTGCACATAATCCCACACTACTTTTCACATATTCCTCTTTCATTCGGTGCTTCAAACTCCTCACTTCCTTCGTTGCATCATTCATTCTCCAAACACAAGCTAGAATGGATTGCATAATGTGGATCAAAGCACAAGAAGATCTAAAGCAGTCGCAGTCCAGGTAAGCAATTTTTTCCAATCTTTTTTGTTTCAGCTTGTGTTTTCATGTAGTTCTTCATTGTTTTGTGTTGTTCTTCATTTATTCTTCAATTTTATTGCTTAATTTTGAGTTTCCATTGTTTATTCTTGCATTTCTATAGTTTTAACATCAATTCCACCGTTTAAAAATCATTTTGCATCGATTACCTTGTTGTTCTTCATGTTCTTTGTTGTTTTTGTTGATTTCCTTCAATTTAATTGGTTCATTTTGTGTTTTAAGTGTAGTTTCACCCTTTAAGCGATTTGTTTTGTGTTTTAATCGGTTAAATCAATGTAAAGCAGTTCCATATTTTTTCCACAACATATCCTACTGTAGAACAACAATTGTTTTTCATTTTCAATTTAAGTTTGTGCGGCTGTTTCGTTTAATTCAATGTTTGTTTCGATTAATGTTTGCTATTAGGTGTTGTTTTGAGTTTACAATCCTTTCATGTCAATTGTTACGTTGTAATTTTTTTTAATTTGTCAATTCAATTTAGTTTTCACCTTACTTTCATAAGTGTTTGTAATAATGCCTCTTAGAATGCACACAATATGTTTGATAAAATGTTTTAGGAGTAAAAAAAAAATAGTATAAGCCTTTGAACCTTTTTCGTTTATGATCTTTGTGTTCTTGTTGTGCTATTTGTTCATTAGTGCACTCATATTCCATAAAATCCATTGTTTCTTGTAGTTATGTTCTCAATTTCTTTGGATTCTTAGGTTTCTTTCCAATTTCAAAATTGTGATATTTTGACCTAGATTTCCAATTTTATTCTGAATGCATTTTACATAATTTGTTTTTGAAAAATACACGTGAGAACTTTAATATATGCATAATATCTAGTTAAAAAGGCACGCCCAATTATAAAGTACAAAAAAAAAGTTATAATCCATTAAAGCGATGACGTTCATTGTGAATAGTTTACTCTCGATCTGTAACTTACTATACCTTATTCCTATTGTGTTTTGTTTTGAAATTTTTAACAAACTTTGCTTATAGTGTTGTTTTGTTCTTATTAAAATTTGAGCCTCAATTTCATCGTAAAAAATTTGCAATAAATTTTGGAATCATCTTTGTCAACTTGTTTGATCTGTTTCTCCCTAAATATACAATTGTTTGACCTGAAATCTATTACGTTTTACCACATTTTAAGTTGATTTTTTGGCATAAAATTTTCGTCTACAAATTGGCTCTAAAAAAATTCTCAATTTTTTTTATTAGGTAGTTCCAGTTTACTCTAGATTTTTGTTTTGTTGATACATTCTAAAGTTAATCTTAGGTTCCTTTTATTTGTGTTGGCCTTTTATTCTTAGCCTTAAATGTTCTTTTAATTTTGGCTTTCCCTTGTTGTTTGTCTCATTAATTTCCTTTGAGTTTAACATTTCAAATTTAGCTTTTGTTGCTTTTATTTTTCTTGGCTTTCATTTTGGTGAGAGGTGTTGGTGTTCATCACTTTTGGTGTTATGGAAGAGGACTTTTTCAACTACTCTTTGTAGTGTTTACACTTTGGCATTGTGATATTTTCTCAAAGAAAATAAAAGGAACAAAGAGAATTCATCAAACAATTCATTCATTGTCCTCACAAATCAAGCCTTGTTCATTAAAGACTTTCATCAAACACATTGTTTACTTTCTTCTGTATCACAAAATTTTGTGTAATTTTCTTAGTATATTTTTTTTTTACATTTGTTTGGGAAATGCTCTAACCTCAATTCCAATAAACTTTGTAATAGTAAACGTACATTAGTGTGAAAGTGTGTCAAAGTGGGCTTTTAATGTCAATTGCACTTTCACTACAGGACTCATCTAGTTTTATTTTTCACTTGCATTTTCTTTCTTCCTTTATTTTTTGTATTGTCTTCCTTATTTTATTTTCTTGCTTTTAGATCTCTGTGACACATAGGATTTTTCTGTCCTTGATTTTAGTAGACCTTCCTTTGGTCTTAAGTTCATCTTTGCTTTCGCACACACATTTTAATTTTCAAAATTGTTTTGAAGTTCTTTGAGAAAACTTTTGTGAGAACTATATGAGGTAAGCTCTAGCTAGGAAAGCCTTGGTACTTAAGTAGTTCCTTCTAACTCACTTCACTTTCTTGGGAGTGAACTTAGAGAACACTCATTATAGACTCCTTGACTAACTTCACCAAAATTAAAAACAATTTTTTGAAAACATTTCATCACTCTAGTTGAACTAAAACCTTTTCTGAAAATTTTTCATCTTTTCAAATTCAACAATGGGTGATCCATCTAATCGTTCTAGTGTTCATGGTAATCTTAATTCTCAAGATCTTATTGATGTCCCTGAAACACTAACAAAATAAACTAAGGAAATTTTTTAGTTAAGGGATAAGATAGAAAAACTTTTTACAAACTCAAAATAGCAAATCCGATAGGTCTAGACAGGGAAGGGTCCCACAAACATAGGAGTGTCTATCATCGTAATCCTTCCCAAAGTAATGATGATTATAGTAGTCACCATAACACATACTACTACTAGCAAAATCCTAGACAACCTAGACATAGGACTCATCATGTACCCAAAGAACCTAAGATTGACCTTCCTCCTTTTTATGGTTCAACAAACATGGATGATTATCTTACCTGAGTGATGAAGGTAAAGCAATTTTTTTACTGCCACCAACTTGATCATGAGAGGAGGGTTACCCTAGCAACCCTTAGTTTTCAAGAGTCAACAATGACTTGGTGGACAACCTATACAAAGGATCTTAGTTTACAAAATAATCCTCAAATAAGTTATTGGAATGATCTTAGGTTAACCCTTATAAAGAGATATGTACTTTTATATTATGATAGGTAATTAATGCAACAACTCCACAAGCTTACACAAAGAGATATGTAGAACAATATAGTAAAAAAATGGAGTTGCTCATGTTAAGGGCAGGTATCTGTGGAGAACCTGGACTCATAATAGTTCGTTTCCAAAGTGGTCTTAATTATGATATAAGGGATACAATTGAACTTTTACCTTATAATGATTTTAATGACCTTGTTCAATTTTTTTGTTAGAGTAGAGGAACAATTAAAGAGAGAAACATATTTTAGAAAATCTTCTTCTTCTAACTACCCCACAAAAGAATATAAAAAAGATAATTACTTTGAGCAAGACCATAAGAAAAAGATAGGGATAGGGCACCAAATAAAGAAAAAGATAAAAATAATCATGTCACTTCTTTTAAAGAAGTCAAAACTAAGCAAGTCCAATGTTTCAAGTGTCTTAAAAAAAAGGCACTGTGCTTCTGAGTGTCCTAAAAAACAAAACATGGTTTTAAAAGAGCAAGACACTATAATTATTGAGACTTCATCTTCTTCGGATAATGAAAAAGAACTTGTGTCTTCTGAAGAAGAAATTCAACCTTGTACAAGTGAGTTATTAGTTGTCCAACGAATTTTACAAAGTTGTCCTGTAGAGCTAGATCAATCATAAAGAGAGAACTGATTCCACACACATTGTAAAGTTTTGGATAACATTTGTTCTGTTATTGTGGATAATGGCTCTTGTTGTAACTGTCGGTTAGTCAATAAATTGGCCTTAAGAATTCTACCTCACCCCAACCTTATAAATTAGATTGGATTAGCTAAGAGGGTGGTGTGGTAGTTCAGAATGAGGTGAGTGTGCCCATTGTCATAGGAAACTATAACGAAAACATTTTGTGTGACATTGTCCCTATGGAAATAGAACACATCATCCTTGGGAAACCCTAACAATATGATCATAACACTTTTCATGAGGATCACACTAATAAAATCACATTCTCTTTTCAAGGCCATAAATTTATTTTATGTCCCCTTACACCTCAATAGGTGAGAGAGGATGAAATCCAACTAAAAACAAAAATAGAGAGTGGAAAACAAAAATCTGAAAAAAAAAATAATAAACAAATAACAAAAAAATTTCCCACATCTTCTTCCAAACCTCTTAGCATGCTTAAATCATCATTTAAAAGAGCTACTTCTTCTTCCACTCTTGAATTTTCCTCTTATGGTTTCAATAAAATGTCTAGTAATAAACAACTAAAACATCATTCTCCGCAATGGTGTTTTTACCATGTTTATTTACTCTTTTTTTTCATTCTCATTATATTTATTGTTTTGTATAGATGGATCCATGAACCTCGAGGATTGTAATAATCATTTCATCAATAAGGTGGCTACTAAATTGGAACTGAGGACAAATCCTTTTTTAGGAGGACCCTGGTGGAGGACCATCCTCATTGCTCAAGCCATCATATACTTAGCTAAAAGCAAAAGACCAATCTCAGAAATTTACAGAATAAATCTCTGTTTTAGCTTGTACAAAATGTAAAAAGTATAGTAGACATTTCTTTAGGCCTTGTATTTATAGGCCATTTCCAGGGTAAGATAAAAATAACTAAAAGGCACTTTAGAAACCTTCACTTGACACTCAAACAAGGGTTTCTAAAGCTCCTTCTTAAGCATGGACGGTCGGTCACCTTTAAGTTCTTAACCTTCACCATAATTAAGTTAGTTTTACTAGGATTATGGTAGATTAAGGGACACACTACCTTCTCTTGAAGAACCTATAAATAAGTGGCTTATGCATTATAAATTTAGATTTGGATGATAAATGAATCGTGTTTATTAATTTTGAGCACATTTTCTCTCAATCTTTCTTTGTTAGAGCCTCTCAAGGCCCAATGAAACTCCAAAAAAGTTGGCCAAACCTCTTCCTTGACCTTGCACCTAATCTCACGCCACTTTTCACCTATTCCTCTTCCATTCGGTGCTTCAAATTCCTCGATTCTTCTACTTTATCATTCATTCTCCAAACACAAGCTAGAACGAATTGCACCATTTAATCATTTAAGTACGAAGCATTAGAGCATAATTATTTAAGTATAAGGTATTAAAGCATATTGTTTTGATTTAAGAATAAAAAATAAATCAGACTTCATATTTTAGTTTGTTACAATCAGGACAAATGTGAAAGCTTTGAATGATCCCCTTGAACTTATGAACTCTGATCTTCCACCTTCTCCTTCTTTTCTTTTTGTTCTTCAATTTTCTCCCTCTTCTATCATCTTATCCCATTTTCTTCTTATCACATTTTCCCCTTTTATGAACTTTGCTCTTTGATGAACACGTCTCTTTTTAAACATTTTGGAGTAGATGATGTTGTTAGCAATAGAGGATTGGGTCTAAGGCTGAGCAAGAACATTGTCATGGCCTTTGATGAGCATAATTTTATTCACACTTTAAAGCTTTATTCATATATTCTTGGATTGTAACAATGAATAAATCAACTATTTTAATTGAGATTAATCTAATTGGATTTGTTTTTTCCTTAATTTTTATTTCTAATAATCTTGTGTGTTAGTCACAGTAGACAATCTAATATTTCTTAGAGGATATGATTTGATGGTTCGTCTGATAGAAGCATCTAACCAGATGATTTGATAAAATTGCGAGTGAGTCGAATATCGCAAAAGTCCAAGTTGCTTCTTTGAAACAAAACGGGAAACAAAATTTTACATAAAGAATTAGATAATTGAATATGCAAATATCTCAAAGAAAGAATTAGAAACAACTGTTCTGCAGGGATATTCTCTCAAATTTATGAAATAAAAACTCCCTTATTAAACGCACAAAAAACAAAGCAAATATTCTTGACATATCTCTTGCAACAACGCTGGGTTTAATTAGAATGAATGTGCATATATGAATGTAGTTTAGAAATAAAATATTTAAAAGAGAAATATAGAACGAGATATGGGACTGATCGGAAAAGAAAATATTTGCTTGATAATTTGAAATAGAGAAAGGAAACATTTGATAATTGTAAAACAATATCTTGAGGCAAATTCTGATTTTGATTTTGTGCAAAGAAAAGAGGATTATAAAGAGAAACGCAAGGGTCACGTCTTTAGGAATCACATTTCATAGTCATGTAACACACTATAAACATAGTTTTATTTCCTTTTTGTATTTTTCTTATTTTTGTGTAGTTGATGGTCACGAGATTGTTTAAGTCCCACTTATTTTTACTCAACAAATGGACTGAGTCAACTGTAATACAATTGAGGGTTGTCGTATCCATGAGGAATTAATGTTTATCTTAGTAGGTATATCTTCCAAGAAACCCAAGGAATTTGAATCTAAAAGAGAAATAAAACTTTTATAAACATCAATAACTTAGAGAATATCACATTGTTATTCAATCTCAACAAGGTAGATTTAACAACTCATAATGAAATCTTACAATCTCAAGTGTAAGAAGCTAAAGAAAAAGAAACATGGATCCTTTGAATATTGTTGGCCAACTCAGGCTCTTGATTCTTTCCTTCAGAGTCTTGTTTAAGCTTCAACCTTGAGGCTTTCTTATGATTTTTCTCTTATTCCTCTCAATGCCTCTCTTCCTCGATGGTTTGGAATGTTGTCCCAAAGTCCTTATTTATAGAATTTTATAATGAGATTCAAAGGGATTTATGAGATTCAACATTCATTCAATGTAGGTCATTCCATTAAGTGAATTGGCTTTCTTCATCTTTAAGTAATCTTTGGGTTCAAGCCCATTTCTTGGGCTTATTGGGATCTTCAAAGTCAGAGATTTTTCAAGGATTCGCTCCAAAGCTAAGCTCAACACTGACCTTTCTTAACCTTGAAGTAAATTTGGCTTGGCTTGACTTTGGCTTCAAGTTAAATCCCCTTCCTTCCAACTTTGGTGCATGATAGCTTCAACCCTTTTTCTGAGTGAAATTGGGCTTTCTTCATGGTTGATGATGCTCTGAACTCAGCCCTTCAAAATTTGCTTAGGCATTTCTTCTTTGGATTTCAATTGTTCTGGCCTCAATTCGGCCAGTGTATGTAGAAGCATTCAACGTTTTGAGTGTCTTTCATAAGGCTTATTCTCTGTATTCAATTCACTGAGCCATTTTTCATGAACTAGGCGGACTGAATCCTTTTGCTAGATCCTTGTTTGCTTGTTTTTCTATCCTTTATTGCAAGATTTATGCAAATTTCTTCTTTTCTTCCTTGTCTCTAGGTGTAACTGGAGTTGGAGAGCTTTTGACATGTTTTTCACACATTTTTCTACACTAATTACATGCCTATTGATCTATAGATTTTGCTACAATTTAAGAGTTATAAGTTGATTTCTGACAAAATCCAATTTCATCCAAATAGGGGGAAAATAGGGGAAAAATTTCTAAAAGGGACGATAATTGAAAAATATCATTTAAGATTTGTTCTCTTTGAAGAACATAGATATGGGATCAAGAGGATCCATTTTAGTTTTGAAATTAAAGAGAGAAAATAAAAATAAAAATTACACTCAATTTCGTCCAGATATTTCAAACTTTTGTTCCTAATAAAAAATAGGATAAAAATGTCTAAAAAATGATAATTGAAAAATATCATTTAAGATTTGTTCTCTTTGAAGAAAATAGATTTGGGATCAAGAGGATGCATTTTAGTTTTGAAAATAAAGAGAGAAAATAAAAATTAATAAAGCTCCTTCTTTTTGTTACTTTACGCTCATCCTTGTTTCTCTTTGTACACCCCTAGCCCATCTCACTCATTATTCTTCACACACCCGTTTTTCCTCTTCCTCCACCCCTAACTCATCTCGCCCATTACTCTTCACATATCCTTATTCTTCTTCACGCACCCATAACACATCTCGCTTGTTCCTCTTCGCACACCCTATTTATTTATTTTTCACCCCTCTCTCTGTCAACAACTCTCAGTTTTTTTCCGCTTATCTCTCAGTTTTTTTTTCCTGCAAGTGCACCCTGTACGCAACTGCACCTAACAAGGTTTCTCCGCGTCGCCACCCTCACACTTCTCTACGCCTCTACCACCGACGACCCTGCTCCGCCCCAATCGCCGCCACCGCGACACCGTCAGCTGTTGCCGCCCATCACCATCCGCTGCTAGTTTTTCTTTTTTTCCGTTTCCGTTTGGTTCTATATATATTACATTTTCTCTCTATTCCTTCGTTCATAATAAAACATATTAAAAGGGTGGGCCCCATGTTTTTTTCCTTTAATAAGAAAAAAGAAAATAAAAATTAGAAATTAAAAGTCCATATATAAAAAAAGGGAATCTAGCCCAATCATCCAATTTCTATCTGCACTCCTCCTTTACCATCGCACCGCTTCTTTTTTTTCAAAAAGGGGAAAATCTGGGTCCTTTTCATTGGCCCAGTATTCTTTTACTTTGCGAAACCCCGGCTGATATTGCCTCTCCTCATATTACTGATACTTGCACCACGCTTTTAATGATTGCACTGCTTTTGTCAAATAAATTTGGGTCCATTCTGCAGGAGCAGTAATTTCACTATTCGTTACCCACGTTTTATTATCCATACCATCCTTACTAAATAAGGCTTGCGCATTCTGCTGGCCCCATGTTCTTGTATTTGCATCCCCTCTTTTATTCTTATACACTTACCAGCTTTTTCATTTCTTTAATTCTTTGATTTTAAATTTAATTTTCTAGAATAATTAATTGAATGATTTTACACATCCCATTTTTTTATATAAAAATAAAAGACAATAAAAACGTAAAATTCAAAAAATATAAATATTTCAAAAAATATCAACAAGCAAACAAATCTTCTGTTGAAATAATTGACTAGTACACGATTTTTAATTTTCTGTTAATAATAAAAATACGTAGGAGCAAGGTCCATCTTCTCAGTTTTCTAATTTGAAATATTTTACTCATTTACTTTTCTTTTATTAAATTTTCATGCAAACTATTGTCAATATCAAATCAAATCAAATTATTGTACATATGCTTATACTTTGTGAATGCTACAATTAATATTTTAAATAATTATTCCTTGTGGGTTCGATATCTGTCCTTAGGGACAAATTATTATTTATGACATGGTACGCTTGCTATAAAATAGTCATCAAAGTCACCATAGCAAGCCTATCTTCAAGTATTTTAGAAATGATCTTAAACTTGAAGTTAGTCAAAACAATGGGTCTAAAATCTTTAATGGAATCAACACCATGAATCTTAGGAATGAGGGAGACCATATCACTAATCATCCCAGGAAGAATTCAATTCTGCTTAAAAATTTGTTGAGCAGCTTTGCAAACATCTGTCCCAATAATCTCTCAGCAAGAATGATAAAAAACACCACCAAAACCATCAGGACCAGGGGCACTATTACCATTAAGATTAAAAACAACATTCTTGATTTTCAAATCATCCGGACATTTAGTTAGCATAATATTCTTATTAGAATTTATTAATTATTTTGAAAATTTCATGAATTACAAATGCCATAACTTTATTTATAAAGAAGTATGGTGTAATGTTTTTTAAATATGTTTTTCGTCCCTATATTATAACACGAAATTGGTTTTCGTCCTTGGTCCAAACTTAAGACCACCCATGTGCTTGTAGTATGAAAATGATTGTAACAGGCCTTTTTGTATATGAAATTTATTCAATTTGAGGTTCCACTTCATCAATAGATTGGAAGTAGTTATACTGGCATCAATTTGCAATCAAAACAACAACGAATTTTAAAAACAACTAACAATATTTGAAAAAAATAACATTTTTATGACATTGTTGGTTTCAAATTATTTTTGTGAAACATTTTCAATTTTTACAAAATCAACAATGAGTGATCCTTCTCATCATTCTAGTGTACATGGAAGTTATAGAAATCATGATGATGACATTAGAGGTAAACTCATAAACACTAAGAAATAAATATCTGAGTTGAAAGTGATGTTTCCCAATTTTTACAAACTCAGAATAGTAAAAAAATCAAGATCTAGGAGTAGACATGGTGAGAGGTCTAACCAGAGAAAGAGTAATTCTTCTAACTATCATTCTCATGATGACAACCATTATAGTAGTCATCATAATTTAGACTACTACTAAGATCCTCCTAGACAATCTAGAAATAGGAACAATTATGCTCCTTGGGATTCTAAGGTTGACCTACCTTCCTTTTATGAAAAAGAAAATATAGAATATTATTTGAACTGGAAAATGAAGCTCGAACAAATATTTGTTTGTCATTATATTGATCAAGGAAAAAGGGTGACCCTAACAACCTTGACTTTTTAGGGTCCAACAATGGAGTTACTCATGTTAAGGGCAGGGATTAGAGAATAACTTAGGATAACATTAGCTCGTTTCCAAAGTGGTCTCCATATGAATATAAGAGATAAAGTTGAAATATTAAGTTTTAATTATTTAAATGACTTAGTTCAACTTTGTGTCAGAGTAAAAGAACAAATTAAAAGAAAATCAACTTTTAGAAACTACTACACATCCTCTCCTATAAAGAAAGAGTATTTCAGGGAAAACAGGTACCTTAGGGGTAAAAAGGATAGACCACGTGAAAAAGAGAGGGAACAAGAAAACCAAAGAGATCATGATAAATCTAATGAAAAATATTCTTATAAAGAAATTAGGGGTAAAAATATACAATGTTTTAAGTTCCTTGAAAAAGGTCATTGCTCTTCTGAATGTCTTTCACAAAGAAGAAACATGATTTTAAGAGAACAAAAAATTTCCCTTCAAACACAATCTTATTCATCTTCCAATGAAGAAGAAACAACAACTTTTGAAGAAACACCACCTTCTGAAGAAGAAATCCAACCATGTACTGAGGAGTTATTAGTTGTCAAAAAGATCTTAAATAGCACACCCTTAGAGTTGGAAGAATCACAATGAAAAAACCAATTCAACACATATTGCACCGTTTTAAATAATATTTGCTCAGTCATAGTGGATAGTGACTCTTGTTGCAATTGTTGCAACTCTAGGTTTCTTACTAAATTAGCTTTAACTCCCCTACCCCATCCTAACCCATATAAGTTGGATTGGATTAGCCAAGATGGGGGCATCCTAGTACAAACACATGTTAGTGTACCTATAACCATAGGGAAATTTAAAGAAAATGTTTTATGTCATGTAGTTCCTATGGAAATAGGCCACATTATCCTAGGTAGGCATTGACAATTTGATCATAATACTCTTTATGAAGGCAATACCAATAAAATTACTTTCTCATTTTAAGGGGCTAAATTTATTTTGTATCCTCTCACACCTCAACAGGTAAGAGAGGATGACATCATTTAAAAAAAAAGTTGCCCATGAAAAAAAGAGTTTAAATCACCTAAGGTAAATGACAAAAATGATGATCATCTTAAGTCTCTTTGTCTAATTGTTCCAGCTTTCGCCTAAGGTATTTTTTCTTATCCAAACACTACTGAGCCCACTTTGCCTACTTTCATTGGTCAACAACAAAGTCATACACACATTACAATTCTTTTTATTTGTGTGTTGTTACCGTTTACTACATTTTTCAGGTGAATTCATGATCCAGGAGGATTCTAAACACTCTCTTTCAATAAGGTGGCACCCCTACCCCAATTGCAGATCTGAGGTCAGATCTTTTTTTCATGAGGGGGGGCCTGATGGAGATCCATTTAAGACAAATTTAGCCACCACAACATAGGATAAGAGAAAAGGCACATAAGAATATATATTTCCTATATTAAGCATTGTATAAATTTGTAAATAGTAAAAATGAGGAATTTCCTTTTTGATCTTGTATTGTGGGTCAGAAGTAGAGTAGAATTCAAACTTTAAACCTAGGGTTGAGAGGGCATGCATAAGAGCTTCTACAAACCTTAACTTGCCATGCAAGCTAGGGTTAGTAAATGACATAGGCAAACATTCTAAACCCTAATCCTAACTTGTCATGCAAGCTAGGGTTAGGGAAGCTTCTTATACATGACTCACTCACTCCCCTTTGCTATAAATAGAGTCATCTACCTATTGTAATTCCAGACTTGAATTGAAGTAAAGAAACTTTTGCCAATTTGAGTTCAAACTCTCTTAAGTTCTCACTGTCACTCTTGTTAGGGTTTAAGCCTAAACTAAGGGTTCTTAGAAGAAGAAACTCTTCTTCACGAGCTTCAACATTGATACAAACCAACTCGACCAGCAGATGACTAAGAACACCATAGACTCTTCACAGTTAGTTCAGTCATCTCAACATACAATACAAAGCCCCACCAAATCTCAGAAGAGTCTCAGCAGAGGGAGAACTGGACATGAACCAGAACATCAATTGTTCTTCCTTCTAGTCTTCTTACAAGACAAGATAAGTAAATAAATTAGGCCCACTTTGGGTTTCAATTTGAAAAATAAGTTAGAAAAGGGAGTACTTAGTAAATTGGGCTTGTGCCAAAGCCCACCTTAACCTAGCTTCTAGAAACTCACTCATGTGCTCACCTTTGACCTAGATTCTAGAAGACACCCCCATGTGCTCACTTTTGACCTAGTTTGTAGAAGTTTATAGTCATTTACACCCTCACCCTTCCTCTCTTGCTTAATAAGGCACTCATATTTATAAATAGGGTGTCTCCCTTCTTGTAAATGACACATTGAATTTTGAAAGTAAAGAAACTCTGTCAGAGTGTTTAATGAGTTGAGTCTCCTATTCACCTTGGGTCTTATCTTCAGTGTTCTTCACTTCAAGTGACAACTCTACACCACTCATCTTGGAGTATCCTCTCATTCAAGTGGCGTGACAACAGTTCTTTTCCATAAGCTTCCTTCATCCCTTTCTCTTTTTCCTTTTTTTTTCTCTTTATAAACATGAGATGTGAAGCAGTTGATGTTGTAGTTGACATATTTTTGTCGTCTCTTTTTCCTTCTTTTTGTGCCACCTTCCATTCCTCTTTTATGTTATCATGTTATTTTTTTTTAATTTCGATTTTCACTTTCTATTCTTCATCTTATGTTAATTTATTTTCGCAAGTTATCATCATCATCCTCACCATATTTGTGTTTTTCTCTTTGCCCTTTAGAAGTGAACCTTCACACTTACTTAACCACTTGGTTATGTTCGTGTCCAATGAGAATCTTCTTTGGGTTTTTCACCATATTCAGCTTAAACAAAAACTCATAAACAAAGTGAAACCCATAAAAATGTGTAATCCTAAAATCAACTCACATCAAACATGAAGCTAGCCTAAGTTGCACCGAACATCTCACTTAAATTCCTCCTTTAAATACTTTCGTTGCCTCTCCACTCTCATTCCTTTGGTGCAAGTTACTTCTGCATGGAGCAAGCTCCATCATAAACACATTAAACATTGTTGATAAACACGCAAGAAAGCATGAGCCTTACACAAACCAAACGATGATCAAATGAACGTAGCAAACAAAGATCATGTGCTGGACGAACAAATGTTAGGGAAGTTTCCATATCATTTTTGTTTTACATGTGCTATTCAAATGTTCTAAACGTGTTTTGATAAAGTGGAGTTATACAAATCCAAAGGGGAACAAAGACAAGTTTCCTTTTCAAGTGTCGCACAAGCAAAATGAAGTTATTGCAAAGCGAGATTCATGAAAGTTATAGATGATATTCAAGCTGATGCACATGACATAAACAAGAGAATCTCAGAAGAGATTAAATTGAGAAGAGAACAAGTGAGAACTAGAAATAAAGATGCAAGAAAAACTTTCCTTATTTAGTGTCTAATATAATGATGAGATATTCAAAGAACAAGTACGTGACAAAATGAAGAATATGATGCAGAGTTTGAAAGCACATTAATGCAGAGACCATGATACAAACCGATAGATAACTAAGGACACAACAAGCACTTCCCAAAAGGGTCAGTCATCTCAAGATACAAAGCCAGACCCCACCAAGCATCGAGAAAGAATCATCAAAAGAAGAAGAAGCTATAAATCCGAATATCAGAAGTTCTTCCTTTTGGTCTTCTTTAAAAATAGAATATGTTTGTAAATAATTTGGGCTCACTTTAAGGGTCCAAATAGAAAAGATATGCTAGAATAAGGTGCCTTTAGCATAATAGGGGGTGTAAGTATCATTTTACCTTGTTTCTAGCCCTTTAGGAAGGCAATTTGACCTAGTTTATAGAAGGACAACGATGTGGGTTTGACAAACCCTAAGACTGCCCATTTTTTCCCTTTTCCCATCCTACCTTCTTGCTTCTTTTCCAAGGCTCCTTCACCTATAAATAGGAGGCCTACCCATTGTATTTTACATGTTGAAATTAATAGAAGAAAAGTTACTCTGCACAAATTGTGTAAGGTGTTAGTGAGGCTTGATTCTTGTTAGCATTTAGGTCTTATCTTGTGAGTAATTGAGACAAATGAATTTAAGTTCGTAGGATATTCTAAGAGTGATTGGTGGGAGATGTAGATAATCGAAAAAATACAACAAGAATTGTCATGGGGAATACAACATTCACATGTTACATGGCTCTCAAAGAAACAATCAATCGTAATTTTGTCTACATGTGAGACGAAATATGTTGCAGCATCTTGGTGTGTGTGTCACACAATTTGACTAATAAATTTACTACATGAGTTAAGTTTACAACAACTTGAGGCAACTGAAATACGAGTCAACAACAAATTAGCTATTGAATTAGAAAATAATCTAGTTCATTCTGAGAGGAGTAAGCATATTGATGCTCATTTTAATTTTATTAAAGAACATGTGAAGAATGAAGAAGTAAAAATATTGCAAATCACGACCAAGTAACAAACATTTTTATAAAGCATGTGCCAACAAAGGATTATAAACATTTGAGTTTGAGGCAAGAATTTGTTAAACATTAAACTCAAAACTATTTAAAAATCATACTCTCCATTTGAAAACGCAATCAATTAAAAATATGTTCTCTGTTCACATTAATTACCACCTTATTCACTATCATTTTATGACACACAATCAAATTAATTTGTAATTATAATAAAAGGGTTAAACTGCAAAAACAATGATTATATATAAAAAAAGTTATTAGTAGATGCAATTGAATCAATGTATTTTTCTCCTATATATATTTATTTATTTGTGCGTTTGGTTTGCTATGTGTGCTTTAGATAGAAACATTTATACTTGTTCGAGAATGAAGAAAAGTTATTGCCACGAACTTTTGTTAAAGGCTTTGTAGGCTACTACATAGTGCTGTGAATAACTTTGAAAATTAAGCATAAAGGCCTACGCGTGTCCAATAATATATACATTGATGTTACAAAACTTCTTTCAGTGTTACTGAAGATCCAGCTCCTTCAGGACAAGTTTTATGAGTAAAAATAGCTAGTTCCTTAGATTTTGACATCAATTACCCTCCTCAATGCACAAAATCAATTTTTCTACTATCTTCTTTTCCAACAGTATAATAACCAGCAATAAAAGGAATAAAGGATATTGACCTGTATATATTTTCAGCAGCACTGAGAGCTGAATTTACGTAACCTAATATTCCAATTTAAGAAGAAAAAAATGTAAAGAAAGAAAGAAGAGTTTAAGCAAACTAGATCATACTTATATGGACAATAATTTTATTTTTGTGTCAAAAGGGGAACTAAAGTACTAGAACAGTTCCCATTGACGTAATTGGCAGAAAAGACATACATCTGCCAGTGGTGGTGGAAAAGAAGCTTCAAAAGGGAGTGTATATTTGCATCTGACTCAAAATGTGTTCGAAGTTATCTGTTGTTTTCTCTATTGGGTGAGTGTGGACTCCCTCGTAAGTAGTCACCACTACCCCTTCGTCTTTGGTTAGGCGTTGGACTTGCTTCTTCACATTGCACCCTTGATGCGTGCACCGGTAGTAACTCCTACACATTTGCACTACACATTGTTATAACTACTCAAGATCTACAAGTATGAGATTTTTTTATGGTAATTCATTGGATCATGTAACCATTATATATCATTTGCATTGTTTCATGTTCAACACTTGTTTTGACATTAAATGACCAACACTCGTGTTAATTACATACTATAAGCTGAAATCTATAGTGGCATCATTCAGTTACAGTTTTTAATGTGAGAAAAGTAAGCTATTCTAATGTTATGTAGACCAAAGTTTATGGGTTTCTTGATGATTTCATACAGTAAATTTGGACTGGATTAAAAAGAACAATGATTTTCAGAAAAAAGTTAAATGAACCTAGCGTATGCAGTAGATACCCAGTTATCTCGCATGAACCCTTTTAATTAGATTTACATGACTTACTATTGCATTATTTTCTTTAATATTGTTGCTATTTTACTTTATTTTTATCTCTATTTGTTATACAAAAGAATTCACAAGCATAATCTATCTTTCAATTTTCTAGTTAATTATTGATATAGTATATATATTGCGTGCACGCAGGTGTGTACACACAGGTTTCGTTCGTGTTCTATTCTATTTCGATTTGACGGAAGATAAGACAAGCTACAGAAAATGGTATAGGAATGAAGAAGAAGAAGAAAAGAAAAAGAGGAAGTAATAAATTCTTTAACTTCTCCTTTAGAACCCCAACAACAAAAATTGAACCAAGACTGCTAGCTAGAACAGTGTTTTGGATTGATTATTGGTCAGTGAACTCAACAAGAACCTCGTTTTTTTGTTTCTATTTTTCTTAATTCAGAATTCAAACCGATAAGAAAGAAACATGGTGGGGTCTTGTCATGTTTGTACAATTACACACGTATTTCCTCAGTCAAACTTAGCAGGCGTGATTGGCACAAAGGAGAAGATAAGACGATGAAGAACAAGAAACGAAAGAGAGAGAAATTAAACAAAACAAAACTAGAGCAACAAGAAGAACATGAAATGAAGAAAGGTGAAACTAACCTCGGAAACTTGTTGTTTTTAACAGCCTTTTGGCCATACTTCCTCCACCGATAACCATCATCAAGAATATCAACCTGGCTCCTTGTTTGGAAAGCATATCTAGGCTTTCTAACCTTTTTCTCCCCTTTCTTTTTGTTACTATTATTACTACTACCATTTCCCAAACTACCTGACTCATCACTCCCATTAATGCCACCACTGATCTGAGACATTAACATGGCACCATCTCTACCACCTTCTCCTCTCTTTTCATGATCACTACCACTACTCTCATTACTAGGCCTTAGACCTAGGAATGCATTGGAGCTTTGACCACCAAAACCATGCTGAGAGGTTCCCACACCAGTGGTTGAAATGGGGTAGCTGGAAGAATTGGGACAAGGGAACAACATGGTATAATTCTCCATGGAAACCAAGCCAACCCCAATTTTCCTTGTTACTATATATGTTGGTAGAGAGAGAGAAAAGAAGTTGTAGGCAGTGAGAGAAGAGGGTTTGGGAAAGAAAAGTGGGTGTGGTAAAAGATTTGAAGAAATATAAATGGTAGGGGCGGCGCTTAATGTTAACGTGGCTAATATAATCGATACATACATGCACCCACCCGAATCTCGTCATCCAGGAAAGAGAAAAGAAAATCCAAATGGAAATATATATATCTCTATATATAAATATATATATTATATTATATTATGTGTGTGTATATGCACGATAACATGCACACATAGAGTGGTAGTGACCATGGTGTCGTAAACGGCACGAAAATTCTCAAAGTGTGTCGTGAAAATTGAGTTTTATTTATTAGGAGGAGAGTGGATTAATTGGAATAAGAAGAGGGAGAAGTCTAAGGTGGAATTGTGAGGCGGCTCCATCATGGATAAAGACACTACACTATTATTGTTTCTTCTGTATTTCAGATTTCACATACATAGCAATTGCAATTATCTACATTATCCTTTCAAACTTCAATAATCAAACATTTCTCAAATAAAATATTAAGGATCAACTCTAAATTTCATCACTCCTTCATTTTTAATCCCTCGTTTTTCTCTTTCTCATTTTAGATTTACCATCCAAAACAACATGTCAATTTTCAATTATCAATTTTGCATAAGCTAATTTTTTTATTTATTTTTAATTGATTAAATTATTCTTCAATTTTCTTTAATGAATATGTTTTCTCTAGAGTATAATTGAACGAAAAGAAAAAAGTATATATATGGAATATTAATTATTTATCGTAAAATTAAATTGTAGAGACCAAACCACAACCGCAAACTTGTAATTTAATAAATAAACAGAAAATATGCTATCATTATCACTTTGAATATATTTTTGGGTAAAATTTAATAAGATTGCCGTACTTGACTTCTAATTGAACAAGAGCGTAAAACTAAATATTTTCTAAAACATATTACTTTATAAACACCTATAAGTTTTTCTTGCCCCTTATGATTTTGATGAAGAGTATACTGAAAGTTGTGTATAAAATATAAAGTAGATGAATAATTTAATTTTGAAATAACAGTGAAGAACTCGTGCGATTTGAATTTATACGACAGTGTCGCGTAGTGGGGTGTTAGAATTAGCAAGACAAAAAAAAAATGAAAAAATGAAAAAATGAATAAAGATTTCAAAGCTCTGACGGCAATTGGTCATGGTTTGTGAAAGTAGTTGTTTTTGTTTTGGTGGTGATAGTCATGGCCAAAACTAGAATTGGGAGTTCAATGGGTTATGGTCACAGTTCACACGTGTTGAAGACAAGTAATTTAATGCAAATAACTAAAGGTTTTGGTCAGCGAGAAAGAATGGGTGGGTGCAAACTTTTGAACATAGCACCTTCCATGAAATCACTACCTCCTCCACAAAACCATAATTCCCCCAACTCTATCTACCCTTCACAATCCACTAATTAACTCAACTCGTTTACCTACATCAACATTTAAGGCATATCAATATTTTTCTATTTAGGTATTTTTAATTAATTTTTTATTAAAAAAATATTTTATTGAATATTTAAAGTATATTTTATTTTCATTTAAGTATTCCATTATTTCATTTTTGCTATTAATAAAAAGAAGTTGTTATACCACATACAGGGATTCATATGTTTGTTGTTCTTAGCCACTCATCTTTGAGTTTTATTGCAAGATTTATTATGAGTAGCTAAACTTATCTTGTTGGGATTTGAGAGCAAGGTAATATATTTTGAGTTGTTATTTATGAATGTTTATTTCTCATGTTCAATTCTTTTGATGCTTGATGTGTGAGGACTCACAGTCTATGTTTGTAAAACTTGAATGATGCTAGGAGACACGTTTATGTATTTGAATCCTTTCAAATTAACCAAGTATGTCAATTTGTGAAGAACATTAAGTACATACATTGAACTATTCCAGCTTAATTAAGAAGCAAGTTGTTGTAAGTCAAGAAGTTAATGATAACTATGATCAAGGGATTGACTTAGTTTGACCATAAAGAATAGTGAACTTGAATAAACATAACATTTGTAAGTAATAATAACAAAAGAGATTTACAAAGTTACTTCAATCCTAGCCCTGGTTTTGAATTGTTAATCTTTTTCTTTGTTTGTATCAAGTTTCGATCCCACTAAATATAGTATTAAAATTATTATATTTATTTGATATCACCTATGCACTCAACTTTTACTGTATTTTCACCTCACTTTGAAAGATATCATTACTTTGATAATTTTTAGTCTATGTGGATACGACAACCCTTTTATCAATTGTATTCGGTTTGTTTGATGAGGTTTTAGAATAAACCTTTGGAACTTAATGAAAGTTAAAAAAACCTCTGCTATTTTGCAGAGGTTTTAAAATAAACCTTTGAAAATTAACTTAGGTTAAAAAAACTCCGTTATTTTGCAGAGGTTTTAAAATAAACCTTTAGAAATTGACTAATGTTAAAAAACCTTCGTTATTTTGCAGAGGTTTTAAAATAAATCTTTGGAAATTAACGATGGTTAAAAAAACCTTTGTTATTTTGCGGAGATTTTAAAATAAACATTTGTAAATTAACGAAGATTAAAAAACCTCTGTTATTTTGTAGAGGTTTTAAATAAACCTTTGAAAATTAGCGAAGGTTAAAAAAAATTTCATTATTTTGTTGAGGTTTTAGAATAAACCTTGGAAAATTAACGAAGATTAAAAAAACCTCCGTGATTTTGCTGAGATTTTAGAATAAACCTTTGAAAATTAACGAAGGTTAAAAAACTTATGTTATTTTCCTGATATTTTAAAATAAACCTTTGATATTTAACTAAGATTAAAAAACTTTTGATATTTTGTTCTGTTTTAAAAAATACATTCATTAATTAAATCAATTCTTAATATTATATTAATCTTTACTAAATAATTTCCGTTCAAACTTTTTTGGTGATAACTATTAGTTTATGGTTTAGTATTCAATATCATCTTCTAAAAGCCAATATCGTTTTTGAAAATTATATATATAATTTTGATTTATAAATAAGTTGAGTAAATATTATTAGTCAAATGTGTTGAATGAATATTAAAGTGTTATATTTTTTTTTATTTATTTTTTTTTTTTTATCAGCAAAGAATTAAATGAAATTAAAAGGGACACTTCAGGGGTGTCCCAACCCTTATACAACCCGACTCAGAACACACACATTACATAGAGGGGCTTCGTACGCCCATTCCACTATAACCAC
>Ga0123342_1001414_pt1 | contig 40335 bp, 26 predicted proteins | sample Turbeawhitnodule_FD_89960 | JGI IMG/M metagenome (GOLD analysis project Ga0123342, IMG submission 89960) | Root nodule microbial communities of legume samples collected from Mexico - Turtle bean Mexico white nodule | ecosystem: Host-associated > Plants > Roots > Nodule | place: Mexico: Nepantla...
CAATAAACAATCACATAGATCTCACATGGATCTACACATCCAGAATATTCAACAAACAACGTCTTCCGGAAGACCCGTATTAAGTAAGTCCTACCAGAGACTAACACATGATCCAAAGATTACAACAGAAAGGATCAGGGTAAGTTCAATACAACCCAAGCCGTGCATCTCATATGTCACGGTGTGTATAAACTCCCCCATCAGCTTCTCACCATCTGAAATCTTAGTCTATGTGACTTAGATCATTAGTGAAATTCGGAGATCTCTGTTACCACATAGGCATCAATACTTAATACATAACAAACATCAGTTCATACATTATCCCAAATGTATGAATTCAATTTCATACCATTCTGTCATACAATATCATTCAAAAAGTGATCCAAAACATTCAAAAGTGTAATTAACATAAAAGAACAACACTTAAATATTAAACCATCAAAATATAATATTTTTACAAATTTAAATAATATATAAACAAACAACTCAATATATAAACACACAACATCCCTGCAAGAAAATTGAATATTGGGACCACGTCCCTTTCATATTCAGATCTTTTATCCTAGGGTGCTATTAAAAATTAAATTTAGCTTCCCTTACCTCAATTGCTTGTTTTTCAAGCAACTTTTAGAATTTTATTCCCCACCGTTTGGATAAGCTTCAAGATTTATGGACTTAATGCAAATTATCCAAACAAAACAAAAATTCAGTATATAATAGAATAAGTTGAGAGGATTAAACTTCTCAACTGACCCCACCAAGATTGATAACTAAATCCTAAGAAAAAACAGAGAACAAAGGATATTTAGAGTAAAAATGAACTTACTCTGTTTGAAAATCTGATCGGGTAGAAATGTTCCTTAACTCGCCAGCTACAACGTGGTCTGATCAGATTCTAAAATAGATGAAGATTGAGAGAGAAAATTAAGAGATAGGAAAAAAAAAAGGAGAGAGAGAAAGAGATAAGGAAGAAAAAGAAGAAGAAAAAAACTTTGCGTGGGGGAGCCTTTCTGGTTTTTTTTTTTTAAATGCTGTTACAGAAAGTGACCATTTTTTCAATAAAGATTAATTATTTGTAAATACAATAAATACTAAAACAAAGTTGTTTTTTTTTTATCAATATTTTTCTTTTCAAATTTAATCCTTCAATCTCAAATTTTAAATAAAAAATCAATCTTATATAAGATTTTAGATACTAAGAATAATGAATTTTAATTTTGATTGAATACTATAAGTTTAATATCAATTTTTTAAGGTGATTTATGTATATAAATTTTGTATATTATTATTTTTATCTCGTCTTAGAATTAAGAGATTGTGGATCATCGTAGAAAAGAAGTTAATATAAATTTACATAGATGATCATAAATAAAATATGAGGTGATATAAATCTTTGATATATAATAATCATAATAAATTTCTAATCATATATCAATTTTTTTTGTAAAATTTCAAATTCAAAATCTTCGTCTATCTTGATACTTAAAATTTTGGCAGACTCTTTTGATAATCTTAACTTAACGTACCTCTTCATGTAATAAAAATCGTGTGCCAACCTTTTCTCTAAGTTAACTAATAAAAAAAAAAATAATATTTAAAGTGTAATAAAACACTTATGATGAAATGATAATTATGATATTAGAATTTTCAAAGTTGATATTAAAAAATATAAATAAAAATTTAAGTAGAATATATAAACATTATAATTTTTTTTATACATTTATCTAATTATAAATTATTATGTGTGATGGTTTTATCGTTAATTTTATAATAATTATTTTAAAATAATCCATCCTTATTTTGTTTATTAGGAGATGGTTTCAAAATCTGTACAAAGACAATAAAAATCAAACGTGTTAAATAAATTATTTTGAGAACTTTCTACTCTCAATCTTCTCTAATGTTTCAACAAGTTTAGTCATATTCCAAGACATCAATCTTAAATTTTATTTTTGAAAATATAAGATAAAAATAAGATAATCATCTCTCTTTTCATATGTTTAAACAATTCATGAATGCGAATTTTGCACAACAATTTTATATTTATCTACTATTTCCTCAACCCTATCTAATTTTCAATGATTTCTACACGTATAATTCAATCAAGTATCACTATACAAAGTTTGGTATCAACTCATAAGTAAAGTCAAGGATTATTTTTCAAGAATCAAACTCAATAATTAATACTAGAATAATTTGACTTTAAATTCTACTCATTAACCATTTATATAATTTCTTTATTAAGTTAATGTTACGTGTGAACGGAATGTGTGAATGAACTTTTTGAAACCTGGTCTTAAAAAATGTGTAGGAAAGAATATGTCTTGAGAAAAAAGAAGTGTAAAAGAAAAAGAAAGAAACATCATTAATGTGTTATATCACCTTATACATGCTGCTATCGTGCGTTGTGAGAATACGCTAACACGTATCCAAAATTAGGACCCAGTCGTTGACTTTTTTATGAACACAACCTCTAAAATGAACTTCTATATTCAAGTGGATAACTACTTTAATTATCTATTATAATAATATAACCCCAAATTCTTCATTCTACATTCAACATTCTCCATTCTCCAATGCCACCACACATTAGTGTAATCTTGCACTAACTCTTAGTGATTGCACACTCATCCTCTCACTACTCACTTTCCCTTTTTTTTAATTGTAAACATATTCCATGGTTAGATAATAATTATAAATTGTATGATAAATATTATTAAAAATTAACAATTTTTTCATGCATTATAATAGTTAGCTATAGTGAGATATTTTTGAATTTGTGGAGTTGTGTGAGATATAGATATTTATGGATAATTTAAGGATTATACATTAGGGGTGATAAAGTAGGTTAGTACGGTGTACTCGTCCGTTAGTTCGTCTCATATCATTTAAGCGGGACGGGTGAGTTTATTTTTAACATTTTTAAAAATGATTTTCATGTTTTTTAGAATTAAAATTAGTGATGATTAATGTTTTATATAAATATTTTTTTATATCATTTAAATATTGTCGGTTTTGTTAGTTATTAAATTTTTTATTATTAGAATATTAAAGTTTGATTCAATTTTATTGTTTAAAAAGTAATATCAAATACTATAACCAAGTAAATAGATAAAAAAATGAAAAGTGTCGAGTCAGTCCGTTAACCCATCTTATAACAGATTGAGTTGTTAATTTCAGTCCGTATAATCTTGGTGGGTCAATCTGCCCTAGTTTTGTGATCTACTCGTTTTGTCATCTCTGAACCTAATAGATCCAACAATCTCTCACCAAGATAGACTTTAAATAAAGAAGTGAACCTTAAATTTATTTTAATCTTAAAAAATGATTTATAAAATGAGATTTGTAGTACATATGATATATTTAATAATAATTGAAAAGATATTTTGTTGTGTGTATAGTTAAATTTAATTAATTAAGTAAAGTAAAGGAAGAAAGTTTGGTGGCATCATTAAGCTAGCTAGTTATGTCCCACCAGGAAACAACCACGCTAGTAAAACTACGGATTGCATTTTGCAGTTTGTCAAAACAAAATACTTAACCACTAAGATTATACGTATGTGATGCGTAATAATACTAATACCCAAGTTGTTGCTTTCCGCGGATTTTAGTTTGTATTTAATTTTAGTTTGCAAATAAAAAGTATTGAGAGAGAAAATTTATTGAAATACCTTTGTTTTATGATAAAAAATAATTATTAGTAAAATTAATATATTCACATGACAATGGAAAGATGAGTATGACTTTTTTACTACACTACTTTCATTTTTAAGGTAAAAGTTCATAAATATTTTTATTTTTAATTTTAATAAGTATAATTTGTGTTCGATCCTTTTCCTATTACACACTTGTGTTCATACTCTGTAAATATTTATTAACTAACTTTCTTATAAAATAATAAAAATTAAAACAACTTTGACATGATATTATAAATAATTTAATATTAAAATAATATATTTGTTCACTTTAATATCAAATAATAATATAAAAGTTATAATTACATAATATAATACCAAATAAACTAAAAATATTTTATTAATTTCAAACGGAGTCGATACGAGGATGAGAATATACCACTCAATTTAAAAAATTAAGAAGTCTCAGTATTAAAACAACTATATAAAATACTCACATGTATATATTTAATTATTATATATATTAATACGGATTTATTATATATATATATGTATATTAATATTAGTAAAAATATTATATGATTATTTTGTTTGGATGGTTGAATTTAAATGGCATATTTCGAATCGGTCACTATATTTATCTGACATGAGAAGGGAAAGCGAGAGAATAATTTCTGCATGGCTTTATTTATGCTATTATTAATTAATGAATAGTTTATTTTAATTATGTGCAATACAAGCAATATTTGTCTCATTATTGTTATTATTATTGTCTAATTAATCATGTTTATGCTTCAACTAATCATTGTATCATTCATTACTTTTCTTCTAACTTGATGAAAAATGGCACATGCTAATGCCATCACTTTATCAACATTATCTCCTTCTTAATATTAATCCATATGAGGATTAGATTAGAAAGCTCAACGTTCTGAAACTTGTTTTCTTTCTTTTAATTTTCTTTCATCTATTAAATCAGATATGTTTTTACCTATTCATAGTGAATAAGTTCTAAAATGTAAGTTAATACGATGCCATAACATGGTTTATTTGTAATATTGCTGTATTTGTTTAATCTTATCTTTATACTTTGATTAGATACTTAAAATATACCAAAATATTATTATTCTACATTTATGATTATAATATTTAATTCCAAGTTTATATAATATTATTTTAAAAAAACACACTCATTTATTCTTGAAGTACTTTAAATGAAATATACATTTTTTTTAATTTTTAAACAAATATTTACTTCTCCTATGTATCAAGTATATTTATTTTATTTTATTTAATAAACTTATACACTCACATTTTGTGCTATGTGATTTAATAAAAAAGACTTAAATTACCTTTTCATTATATGATTTGTTATTTGCTCAATTTAATTCCTCTATTAATATTTTTTTTAAAAAGTGTAAGAATGTGGTATTTCAAGATTTAATTAAAATTTATTAAATTTAAAAAATACTTTTGTTGAAATTATCATTGTTAATGTTTTAAACTCCCGTTTAAGAATATGCAGAAAAACATTTTGACGTAGATCCACAAAAAAAAAAGTACATTACTGAGAAAAACAAAAATAGAGAGGATCTTTTTGCATGTCTCAGATGGACCTCATTTAAAACTCATTTCTCAATTATGCAAACATAAAAGTTGTAATAGTTTATGCATATAGTTTGTATTCAAAACAAATTTTACAATGCAAAACAAACCAAATCAACAATGGAGATATTCATGGACCATGATTTTATTTTCTTCATAAAATAAACAAATAAAAAAAATCTTCAAAATAGATCTGCACATTTTATTTCCTAAAATAGACCTGTTTATTCTGCAAGTTCAGAATTCGGTTTTATTTTATGCTGAAAAATATTTGGAAGTAGTCTTTAAAGACTTTGTTACTGTAGTAAAATTGTTCTATAATAAAATCCTAACTAATTGATAATGAAGTTGAAGTTTTCATTTCAATATTTTAATTTAAAAAATCTCCTTCCAAATTAAACTTATAGTTAAAATTTTGATGAAGATCATTTTATAATTATTTAATTTAATGAAAAATAAAGTTATAATTTCATAAAACACAAGGTAAATCTAATTTTATCATTCACCCTCTTACCATTATTAAATAACAAAAATAAAAAAAGAACTTCCTTCCTGTTTTTCTTTCTTCCTATTCATGTAGATATTTTTAAGATTCTTACCAAGTACATTCAGTGGTGGATTCCTAGACAGAATTCAAATTGTCAATAGAAAGATTAACAGATAAGAAAACAAAGACAATGACACATCCAAGTCTTTTGAACTAGTTAAGATAAAATTAGATATATAAAATCCAAAAGGTAACTTTACTAAAAAGTGCAGTGATGAAAGATTTAAATCTTTTTTACTTCACCAAGTGAGAACTGACACAAACATATTTTTTGCCTTTAAGCACTACCATTGCATGCTGAGTTATTCACCCATTGCTCAACATCATCCATAGTTAGAGTAGCATATTCTCAATTTCCCTTTCTTTCTATTATTTGTGGCCAAAAGTGGCATATTCTTGATCATTATTCTTTTCAAAATCAAGGATAGTCTCTAATATTCCTTCCAAGTAAATCACAATTAGCTTCTTCCTACCAGTCTTTTTCTTTTTCCTCACATTCTCTTACACTTGGAAGGGATCCAAAAAGCCTTGATTCCTACATTGAATTCTCTCTCGTCATTGCAATCTTCTTGCAGCAGGATCAAGGAACTTTTCTGTGCACTAACATCCTAGCCTTGAATGATGCATAAGCAGACACCATACACTACAGAATGACAGTTGGAATAGAGAAGTAACAATGGCTGATACTAAGCTACTAGTAGTGGCCAAAGTCCCCTCGGCATTGGAGATGAGGCCCCCATTGACTTTGGAACGAAACACAAGAAAAATAAAAGCAAAGCTATGCAACACTTTGTTATGGCTCATTACCCACCAAGAAAACATTCTGTCCATCTGTTTTCCTTTACTTGATTGAAGAATATTTTCCAATTGCCTTTGTAACTTTATAATCTTTCATGGGAGGGGGAAAAAGGATAAGTTTACAAGCTTTTTTCATGGCACATGGATCAAACGCTTTTGCTTTTTAATGGGCCAACAAAACATATAAAAGCAAATACGCAACATCGGGATCTGGTGAAACAGGTTCAAGACTGTTCAGGTACGAACATGATTGGTACCTGAAATCGTGGTGAGATGCATATATAATTCCCTGTGAACACTGATGTCATGACCCACAATTAATCAGTTTGAGTTATTTGTTTTAAGATTGGGGAGCAAAATATATAATCAATGCTTGTACAACAAAACTATTAGCTTCAATTGAAGATTTTACATGCTTTGTTTACCTGAGTTCTTGGTCTGCATTTTGGTTTACTTTAAACTCACATGCATACTAGTGGGAAGTGTCATAACTTGTTTTACAGTGTGTAAGCAACTTTTCATAATGAAGAAAATTCCATCATATTTAGAGTACAACAATGTCAATTAGTTAACTGGTTAAGGTTTCTTAGTAAACACTTCACTAAGGGCTTGAAGCAAATCAAAGGCTCACAAGCTGAGTCCATTAATTTCTAGACAAGTTCACATGAAGGCCCATGACAAGATTAAGGAATTCTCCCTTGAATGGTAAGAAACAAAGAGCTCGAAAGCCCCAGAAATGTTTGGTTCAAATCCTACTTTGCTGCTTGTAGTCACATTTCCTTTCATTCCCAGAAAAAATCCAGAATGTAAAAATTACTTTAGGAACAGAAAGCAACAGACAATAGACGATATTGGCATTTGCAACAGAAAACCAGTGTTGAAGGTAACATTTAATAACAGAAAGCAATGGTAAAAAAAGGTAATTCCAATCTGGCATGTCATTACTGATTTCCTAAGATTCATGAAGACTATTTGGTCTGTCTTATTCTTCAGACACTGGTCAAAAACAATAACAATAAACTTTAGGAACATTTTGTGAGGATGTGACCGAGACAACAATGGGGAGAGAAGAGAAAGATTTTGTTCGAGTGCATGTAATATGCTTAGGACATATTGTTGCATCAATTGGTTTCACACAAGTTACAAATTATATTCTATAAAAAAAACTGTAGTGATGACAAAATTCATAATGCAAGGAATCACATCTTGCTTACACACATCCTCCTACTACAAATACAAGTTTTGGATTGTGTAAACTATGATGGGCACGAAGATTCTCCATTTGGTAAAGGTAGTTTCCTCTGGCATCGTAATAGAAAAGGAACATGTCAGAACCACCAATAATGGGCAACTTTCCATCCATCACCAGGACCCAAAGAATATAAAGAATTTTAGTGCTTCAGTAAACTGGTGCTACTGAATTAATTCCTTCACTAGTGGAAATTCCTAGAGATAGCATAATGCCGTCATCCCTATTATAATGCGGTCAATCAACAAGGACGTTGCAGCTACATTTTGCTTGCTTAAAAAATACAGATGCTGAATTTAAATGGAACAGTTCGTCTACTGCAGTGTCTGTAAATTGAAAGCCAAAGAAGTTACATAACAATCACATCGGGGGAATCCTTATTTGACTGAATTAGATTAGAACAAGTAGCAAGGTAATTAATTTGAACTCTGTTGAAAAAGATCACAGAGAGCATCAACAATTTGAAATGTTGAAACTATTAATCTATCAAGTTCTATAGGGAAAGAGAATGACATTCAAACCTAAAGCACAAAAGAAGAACAATACATACCTTTCTATACTTAAAAAGGAAGAGGTGGACTCAACCTTATAAAATATCTTTATACATTTTTCTCATGGAAAATTGTAATTTGTGCATGAAATTATATTATTATGAATGGTCCGAGCTTGATAACGAAACTTGATAACGAAACTTGATAAACATAATGAATACTCAATAGAATAGATTTTAATGTTTTTAAAAGTAAACTTTAAGCCTACTAAATTTGTACTTATTTATATACTACAAATAAATACATGCTATAATTTTTAGTCGAACAAAGACAATTCAATTCAAATCAACCAAAACAAAAAAAATGTGTAGATTCCATAAATATGAAATAAATCATACAAAAATTAAAATTAAGAAAATCATGTAAGAATAACATTATATTATATTAAGAAAATTGTGGATTTATGTACTATTAGTAGCGGAGAGTTTATTATTTTTTTTATGATGATAAAAAAAAATTAAAAATTTAGTCATTATAATAATTATTAAAATAAAAAATATTATTAAAATTTATATTAAAGTTATTAAAATTAAAATTATATTTATAGTCTCATTGTGAGTAGCTTTTTGTAGAGATAGTAAAATTAGTAAAAAAAAGGTTGTTTGAGTTTAAAAGAATAAATAAAATCAATAAAAGTAAAGAATTATAAAATAGAAAAAAAATTGTAAATAAATATGGACACTAAAAAAATAGTTATAAGGAAAATCTCTTTATTTATAGTATAGATGAAAATTTAGATTAATAAAAAAATAAAATTATCTTATTAAAAGATGTTACCAAAATAATTACAAAAATTCAATCATCTTATATTAAAATAATAGTATAGATAAAAATCTTCTTACTTTTTTTTATAAATTAAATACTTTTAACTTTCATTTCATTGTCCGCATATTTTCTTTATCCATTTTTCTTTCTCCCTACACATCAAATAAACTTATTTTTTTAAGTGGAAAGAAAAAAAAATCACTGATGTAAAAAAAAACAATTTGGTGTCGTTTTGAGTTAGGGTTGTGTATTGGGTGATCTCTTTGTTCTGACAACGGAACATTCAACAGTGGCTGTAGAGATGCAGTGCGCGCGATTAATTACTATGCTCTAAATGCGCGGATTAAGCACAGCGTGGAGGTACTAGATTGCTTTATTTATGTTAGCTGAAACCGTCTGAATTGTATGAGAATACGTTTTATGTTAATTTTGGATAGTTTGATGTATCTGTTCTAGTGAAAGAAAATTTAGACTCTTTTTCCCTCTTGTTGTTCTTGCATATGAAGTTGTGTTTTCTTATAATTTTTGTCTAAGCAGGGAAGAATGCAAGCTGTGCATGCTCTGGCCCTGTGCACATTCATGATCACGTCTTTAGAAACCCAGATTTTGAGCAATGGAAAATGTTGGATTGAAGGCGCTTTAACGAAGTGAATCCTTCCCGTGCTGGAATTGATATCACATTGTCCAATATGGCTTTTCAGTCGCTCTTTTCAAAGTATAAAACCTTACCTTCTTTCTTTTGCACCCTTGTCCAACACAAAGTCAATTACCACCACATTCATTCTTTCCCAAACCCACAAGTGTCAGCGCCATTGTTACCAGACCTTGTCAATGAGATATCCCGTCTACTCAGTGACCACCGATACCCTCACCATGATCTAGAACTCTCTCTCAAGCCATTTTCACCACAAATATCTACTAATTTGGTTGAACAGGTCCTGAAAAGGTGCAAGAATATTGGCTTCTCGGCCCACAGATTCTTTCTTTGGGCTCGATCAATTCCAGGTTTTCAGCACAGTGATCTGAGCTTCCACATTTTGGTAGAAATCTTGGGAAGTTGCCAACAGTTTGCCATACTATGGGATTTTCTCATAGAAATGAGAGACTCTCGTTCGTATGTAATCAACGCTGACATTTTCTGGCTCATTTTCAAGGCATATAGCCGGGCTAATTTACCAGATGGTGCAATTCGGTCTTTCAATAGAATGGATGAGTTTGGAATTACGCCAACTGTTCATGATTTGGATAAGCTGTTGTACTTTTTATGCAAAAGGAAGCATCTCAAGCAGGCTCAACAATTTTTTGACAAAGCTAAGAATCGCTTCTCTTTATCCGCTAAAACTTACAGCATTTTGATAAGTGGATGGGGTGAGATTGGTGATTCAGATAAAGTCCACGAGTTGTTTGAAGCAATGCTTGGACAAGGATGTCCATTGGATTTGCTTGCATATAATAATTTGTTAGGCGCTCTTTGCAAAAGTGGTTGTGTGGATGAAGCTAAGAAATTTTTTCATGATATGTTATTAAAAGGAGTTGAGCCAGATGCTTTTACTTATTCAATATTCATTCACTTTTATTGCAATGCAAATAATGTGCAATCAGCTTTCAGGGTTCTTGATAAAATGAAAAGGTACAACCTTTTGCCTAATGTGTTTACATACAATTGTATTATAAAACGACTTTGTAAGAATGAACTTGTGGAAGAAGCTTATCAATTGTTGGATGAAATGATTTCTATAGGAGTTAAACCAGACATTTGGAGCTATAATGCAATACAAGCTTACCATTGTGATCATTGTGAGGTCAATAGGGCCCTGAGGTTAATGTTTAGAATGGAAAAAGATAACTGTCTTCCTGATCGCCATACATATAACATGGTCCTCAAATTGTTGATCAGGATAGGAAGGTTTGATAAGGTAACTGAAGTTTGGGAGAACATGGTGAACAAAAGTTTTTTTCCATCTGTCTCAACATATTCTGTCTTGATTCATGGTTTTTGTAAGAAGAAAGGAAAGCTGGAGGAGGCATGTAAGTATTTTGAAATGATGATTGATGAAGGAATACCACCTTATGTTACTACTGTTGAGCTACTGAGGAATCGACTCTTGGGTTTAGGGCTTTTAGATCACATTGAAATACTGATTGATAAAATGAGGCAGAGCAGTTCCCATGCAATTCAAGAATTGGCAAATATTATGATTGGTAATAGAGCAGCTCGTAATAATACTTTGAGACGTGACGAGACAGACATAGAAAGTGACTGAAGAAGTAGCTATTTGTTTATCATAATACTTTCTCATTATTCTATTTTGACAAATATGTGGAGGAAACCACTTCATTACTGCATAGCACATATTAAATCTGTGGGCTACGGTTAACTGGTGCATTTTGAGTTTCTTACTATTATTATAATTCTTCAACGTAGCTTGTATGAATATTTCAGATGCAAGGTAATCTAAACTTTAGTCATTACGTGTGGGTGAGATTTAGCATTATGCAACTTCTTTTACGGTTGTATGTGGGTTGTTCATGCATGTGAATTTTGTGAACTTATCGTTTCCGTAATTTTATGGATGAGAAGCTGCTCCAGCATTTGGATGCTACCAAACTGGTCCTGATATTTGTATAAAATAGACATCAAAAGGATAAGAGGAAAGGCAAAGGTATATGTAGCTGATCAAATGGAAGGGGAACAAACATGCATTAAGAGTTAAGATACTCTACATCATGGGATATGATTGAAGAAAATTATTACTATAACTTGGGATATGCCTCCTCTTCCTCCTCTTAAGGTTTTTTATTTCTTTATTCTCTGCATGATTTTTTCCCCCTTGCATTTTAACACTGAATTCATGAATGATCCTTACCTTCTTTGCATAAGTGGCCTTGTGTGTTCTTAATTCAATGTTATTTGAATTGATTAATGTGTAGGAATGATAAAGCTGGGTGGATTTCAACGATAAGCCTTTTTTTGTTCTAAAACACAAATTAAATTAAATTGAGGTCTCATATTTAAACAGGTACACTGTGTGGGTGGATTTATAAGTACATTGAGGTTACCGTGTATGCATGTGTTGTTATCTTGGTTTGTACCTTAAGCGAAGGAAACATTTTGCTTGAGTTTTGAAATGTTAATTTGTGAGGGGTTGCTGTTGCATCTTCTTCTGACCACCCAGGAGGTTGAAATATAGTGGTTCCGCATCATGCTTATCCATCTATGTTTTATGGGAGAATGACTTGCAATGGATCACTTCTGGAGGCCTGATTTTATGGTGATTCATCCTCATTTTGAATTTTATCCGGAGCAATGTGATGTTTGTTAGAATCCCTCCCCTATTTAGTCTATTTAGAATTGTTGCATTGCATGAGTATGAATGGTTGTTTCCAACAACTTAATGTGTGTTAGTTTGGATTAGTTTGTCTGACATGTTTGCATAGCTGCTATTAGTTACATGCTTATTTTATGAATGCAATTCTTCTTAAAAAAAAATCTTTGTTGTTTTTGCAGACAAAGTTATTAGTAAAATGGGTGAAGGGACGAATGATTGGTTTCCAATAATTTTATTTCAATTGTCTGCATTTTCTAGATCTATTACATTAATATGTATTCTTAGAGCGTTGGCCTAAGGCGGTTGTCTAAAACTATGCAGGAGCTTTTGGTCAAGTTTTGGAATGTTTTGCTTATGAAAAGAAAGACATTTGTGGCAAGTAAAACAGTTTGTTCCATAAATTAGTACTGAGGCTGAATGACCGAAATTCATGTCTTGCTGAGGCTAGCCAGATATGATGTTGATGGTGCGCGTTTCTGGTTGTCTTTCAGTATTTGTTATAAATGCTAAAGGTTATTGAGGTATAAGTTGGTTTCATTTTTGCAGATGTGTACAAATACGGAGTTGGGTTGACTATTGTAACATATTTGTATTGTAAGTATTTATTGATATTTTTAATTTGATGAAATGACAAGAATGTCCGTCCGTTCAATCATGTTTAAGTATTGTGAGTTAAAAATTTTGTGGATTGGTTAAAATGGTTTCAATATGTATTTGAGAAAAGCTGTTAAAAATTGTACTTGAGGTGTTTGGACCAAGATTATGCGATTTTCTCCACAAAAAACAGCTATCATTCTTGTCCTATTGATATTGTTCGGGAGTTTGGCAGACAACTTTTGGAGTTTGTAGCGTGTGTGTACATATCTTGTACTACTAAATTATATTTTGTGTATTTGATACTCTGTTGGGAGTTTATGATGTACAATATTAAGTTAACAAGTCATTTATTTATGGATAATAAAATTCTTAAATATTTAAACTAAATGTTTGTTGAATTGACACAGTGGATAATTTTCACCAATTGTATCTTGAAGTCATTTACTGTCCCTCATCCGTAGTTATGCATGCCTTATGCTGATCCACACTGATTTGAAGATTATTCTTCTTGTCTCGCCAGAATTCATTGAAGTGTCAGACTATAAGGTATCATCTTAATTATCTCCTACTATCCTGATTCGATTTCATTTATAACTTATCAGCTACTGACACTAATGTGTTAGCACTAGTGGAGGGGTGTATGTAAGTGACTTTTGGATCATGCAATTGCATTTCTCCTTAGGTCAAAAGTGATCGGCAGGAATTTATTCGTCTTCTATACTTCTTGCATTGCTCAATTCAATAATTCTTGGACAATTTAAGAGAGTGGTGTCATTTTGTCTTAAAATGGGTAAATGTTAATTTTTTTACAGAAATGGATAAATCCTACTTGGAACACGATTTTAAAAATTATGTTTATAAGCACGACATTGGCTCTCATAAGTCTCCAACATTGAAACTGTGCTCTCAAACACGGTTTTATTTTTTCTAAAGCAATCGTGGTTAGAAACATGATTTCATTTGTTTTTGAAAATCACGTCATTAAACACAACTTTGTTTTATATTTTGAAAATCATGTTATGATAGTAGCAAATATCTCTACAGGGTCACTTAGTGGTAATGTCAATGTTTCCATCTTTGTCATAATAACTATTATTACTTTCATCATTATCCTTATCACTTCTATTATCATCATTATCGTTAGAGTTATTTATTTACTATTATTGTCATGTATCATTTATTACTTATTATTGCGATTTTCATTATTATTATTATTGTTATAAACTGTTGTTATTGTTATTAGCTTTATTAATACTGCTAATATTAATAGAATTACTAATATCATAATTATCGTTGTAATTTTTTTTTTAAGTTATCTGTGATGTAATGACTACCAAAAGAGTTTTATACTTATTCAAATTTGTTATGTTGAAACTTGCACGCATAATGAATGGTGGTTTGGTCGGTTGCTATGAAATAAATGATTTTGCTTTTTTTTCATCTCATGACGCTGTTTAAAGGACTAAACATGCTCTTAATAATCGTTCATTTTGTGGGTCTAACTATTGTAGAGAGCTTCACAAAAAGTAAAAAGGATATTAAAAAATTATGACGCTTCAAATATGTAATTATTTATTAATTTAAAATATAGTATTATTATTACTTAATAACCTTTAAAATAAGCGCACTTATGCCTTAACAACTTGGGCATGTTGCACCTGTACACAAGCACACAAAAGTGATTGACTAGAAATTGAAAACGTTGAATCAAGAATTTTATAATAAATTTAATTAGTTTTAAAAGTAGTTTTTGAAGAAAGATGAATTTACATTGTTCTTAAGCGCTTGGAAGTAGTAGTCTCGATGGTGATTTTGGTTTTCGGCTATAGTCTTCAGTCTCAGGTCTCGGAGGTATGGTATCTAAAGGTATATCTTTGTCTCTTTGATGTGTATTTATAAGAACATAAGATAGAATAAATGTATACCTTTGTGTCATTTTTTGAAGTATATTTATAAAAATATAAGGTGGAATAATGTTTGACACAACTTATCAAATTAATTTTTTGATTAAAGAACATGTATTTTGCTTAATTAAGGGTTATGTAACACAGACACTAAACACTGATACGACACATACGGATACGGAGATACGTAAAATCTGTAAAATGTAGGATACGGGAACATGGATCTATATATTATATAATTATAAATTATATAAATTGACAATAAAAATTTATATGCACAAGTATGTTCCAGATTATTTTTTGGAGCAGAAAGATGTTTTTCATGACTGGTTCACAATGATTTGTTTCTTATTTTTATAATCATAATAACAATTTATACAATAAAGTTTGAATTTTGAAAAATTAATGTATTTTTCATTTTTAAAATTGTGTTAGAACCATACTAGAATTGTCAGAAATCTAACAAATACTTTTTGAATTGGACACTTCACGGATACGTGTCATACGAGTGTCAGTGTCTGATACGAGTGTCGGTATCCCATACAAATATCGGACATCGGACACCGACACGTCATTTAGGAGGAGTGTCTGAGCTTCATAGATTAAGGGTCTTGTCTTCAAATAGTGTGTGCCGTTTGAAATAATAAACGTTGAATTAACTGCCAGTTGTAGTAGTACTATGTCGCTTTCTGTGTGTCAATGATTTGGGCTACAGGCAAGGAAATGTCAACAAAGTTGGAGAAGAATAGTTTAAGCTCCTACTAGAATATGAATCAACTAGAATACTTTTGTACATAGAGTGGGAAAAAGGAAGAAACAAAGTAATAGGAGCATAGAAAAAAATGGGCTCAACGACAGATTTGGAGATAGAGGAAAGTGATTCAGAAGAAGCAGTGAGTGGTAAAGGAACATGGAAGCACGCAGCTTTCCATGTTGCCACCACCATTGCCACCCCTGCTGCTTATGCCCCTTTGCCCTTTGCTATTGCTTCTCTCGGTTGGCCTCTTGGTAAATTTCTTCTTTTCTGATTGTTCTTAGCAGAAATTGAGGTCTCTTACACCTTCTATAGATGATATTTGACATGCACATATTTGGGTATAGGAAGAACATGAATGGAAAGAGATATCTTACTAAAATTGGTTATCTTATATGAATAATATAGTTATATAAAAGAATCATATGACTGTAGTTGTGTTATTGATAATAATATAGTAATTTTTCTTATATAATAATCAGGTTACTTAATTATTAAATTCTAGAGTAGTCTGAGAGTCCTTGTCAATTTTTATAATTTTTTTCATTTCAAGTGAAGCCAGTTTCATATGTTTTGTTCTGCATATGTTGAATAATTAGTTAACTGTTTTTTTGTCTGTGTTTCTCTCTATGAATGGTTTCAGGTGTGAGTAGTCTGGTGACTGCAACACTAGCCACCTGTTACTCTAGCTTTTTGATCGCTTCTTTGTGGAAATGGAACGGAGAGAAGCACCTTACCTACAGACATCTTGCACATAGTATTTTCGGTTGGTTTTACTGCAGATAGCTTCCTTACCACCTTATCCACATCTTCCTAATTTTTTTCTAACTAATTTGTAATAAGAACAGTACTGTTAGCCCCCTAATATGTACACAATATTTATGATTCCTGAAGATGTGGATATGTTCTAATTCCATGTTCATACAGGCAGTTTACAAGCACTGTCACCATAATGGAACATTGACCCTGCAGCATTTTATTATTTTCTTTGGAATCTTTGAACTACTTCTCTCCCAGCTCCCGGATATTCACTCACTGAGATGGGTAAATGCATTGTGTACTTTCAGCACAATTGGCTTTGCTGGTACAACCATTGGTGTTACCATTTACAATGGTAAGCTGGTGGTGATGGATCTTCTTCCTGTCTGTCAAAGCCTCAATACTGTTGATTCCTCCTCTTGATTTCACGGTGATAAAATGTTTGACTATTTGGTTTCCAACATCTCTTAGGGAAGAAGATTGATAGGACTTCAGTAAGTTATAGTTTGCAGGGTAGCTCTGTTTCTAAGTTCTTCAAAGCCTTCAATGCCCTTGGGACCATTGCCTTTTCATTTGGTGATGCAATGCTTCCAGAAATACAGGTATCCATTACTTCTAAGTCTCTTACATTGTTACACGTGTTCTTTTGCCTTTCAATTGTAAACAAGGTTTTAGTTTGCGGTTGTGGTCTCATCATGATCCTTGATGTTGTAGTGAAAAATTATGGATAAATGTGGCCAACAACAATTGTGCTCATTGACTCCAAAAAACCTTGATGTTGTAGTAGTTGAAACAGCAGGCACAGACAGTTCTTTAAAAAACCTTGATTGTAAATGGTCACTGGGCCTTTTGTGACACTGTATTCCTTTTCCAGAATACGGTGAGAGAACCTGCTAAGAGGAATATGTACAAAAGCATATCAGCAGCATATACTGTCATTGTGTTGACTTACTGGCAATTGGCCTTCTCTGGATACTGGGCTTTTGGATCAGAAGTCCAACCTTATATTTTAGCTTCACTGTCTATTCCAGAATGGACTATTGTTATGGCAAATTTGTTTGCAGCAATTCAAATATGTGGATGCTTTCAGGTACCTTCTCTAGCACTTCAATATAAGAGTACTTCTTTGAAACATCTTGTGGCAAAGTCTAGACAAGAGTGGTGAATATTAGTATTTTCTTTTTAGTCATCACTGGCAGCGGTAGATAAGCATGCATCATATCTAAATCCCCAGGTTATTTTTAGAGAAATTATTTGGTAGTTCAGTAACAACATTTCTAAGGTCAATCAATCTTTTGTCACTTTTTACCAGAAAGAATTAATAATATTACGCAGTTATATATTATGTGATAGAAATTATGATGATATGAGATCACCTAATTTTTTGTTATTCCTGATGCGAAACCTCTACCATGGTTCAAATTCCTTTACTAATGGAGTTCTTTGCTTGCATCATTTGTCAGATATACTGCAGGCCAACATATGCCTATTTTGAGGAAAGAACAGGGTCCAAGTCTAACAAATCTACTAGCTATTTTCTCTTCAAAAGACTTGTTTTTACTTCCTTATACATGGTTCTTGTTACTCTTATTGCTGCGGCATTTCCCTTCTTTGGAGATTTTGTTTCCATCTGTGGGGCAGTTGGGTTTACTCCTTTGGACTTTGTGTTCCCTGCTTTAGCATACCTTAAGGCTACAAGAACCGCTAATAACTCTAAACTTGGCCCTTACCTGCGACTATTCAATATTTTAGTAGCTACCTTGTTTTCATTAGTTGCTATCTTGGGTTGCATTGGTGCAGTCAGATTCATAGTAGAAGATATTAAGAACTACAACTTCTTCCATGATATGTGAGAATTTTGGGCTGCCCCAAACATTGTTTTCACCTTTTTTATCTTTGGGTAAGTTGTACTTTTATCATACATTTTTTTTTTCCCTTTCAAATCAGCAACTATAAAATTATACACTCCATACATCAGCAGTTTTAGAGTGTGCATGTAAAGTTTCATGATCTTTATCCCGCTTGAAAGATTAAGAAACATAATGGTTGGTGATAATTTCATTAAAGTGGTGATGAAGAGGTTGGTCATGTACAGTGTTTTCTGGAGCTTTCTTGTCATACATAATTCATTTTTTTCCTATTTCTGGATCTTTACTCGTTGTCTCAACCAGCACCAAATTTAATATGAATGTTAGATAATTGGACCGTAACGCTTCACTGGTCAACATCCTTTCATACCCCGACTTTATAGATTGACGCATTTTTTTACATTATTTAGATCCTATTATTATTTTCTTAAGATAGTTAAAATCTTAACATTGCACTTAATCACCAATTTCTTACGAAAAAAAGGCATAAAAAGCTATATGAAAAGGATTTTTTTTTTGTTGAGATAGCAGAAACTATGGTAAAATAAAAGTTACTTAATTAATTGTTTTGCCTTTTTGGCGCCATTAGATGGCAAGAACCCGTTACTACCGACGTTTGGGTTCACACTGAATAGTTGATAAGTACTTAACAGAGGTTCGTCACAGTCACAAAAGCTGTTATTACACCGAAACGACACGAAGCACCTCCTTTCAAACACGTTCCTCCGGAACAGAATACCAACTTCGTCTTCACGTTCCGGTTAGGGTTAGGGTTTTCAACTTCCACGCAATGTCGTCTATTAGTCCCTCAACCCTCCCCTCTGGTTACAGTTCAATCCCTTCCTTCTCACGCGCCACCGCTCCCGCAGGCTTTTCCACGCGCCGTCCATGGGAGGAGTTTTTCGCGATGCGCTCGTTCACACTCATCTACTCCCTCGGCGAAGCCATGCTCCGTGTCAGGCGCAATCTTGGCCACTTCCGTGTGAATTACGCCATGATCGGGCTCTTAGTCCTGTTCCTCAGCCTCCTCTGGCAACCGATTTCCCTCATCGTGTTTATTGCCGTGTTCACCGCGTGGTTCTTTCTCTACTTCTTTCGTGACGGCCCTGTCGTCGTGCTCCACCGCGCGCTCGACGATCGCCTCGTCCTCGCCGCGCTCTCTGCCCTCACCGTGGCGGCCCTCGTCCTCACTGGCGTTTGGCTGAACGTGGTTGTAGCGCTGCTCGTTGCGACGGCGGCGGTGTTGCTGCATGCGTCGTTTCGGAACACCGAGGATTTATATGTGGATGAATTGGAAGTTTCGGTTGGAGGTTTGGTTTCGGTTGTTGACGGTAGCCCAACGAAACGAACAGGGTACACTAGAATGTAGTTAGCTGTGGTATATACAATAATTCGTTTCGTTTAGTCGTTTTAGGTTTTGGTCAATTGGAAATGTAATTGTGTCCATATGATAGTTTCACTTACCGTGTTGTTAGCATGGAATGGGTTCGATGGTGACCCTTTCTTTTTTTCGTGTTCTCTGAACTCTTTGTAAATTCTTGGATCGGTACTCATTGGTTGAAGCATTCGCATTCAATTTCTGTATTTTGAGTTCCAATTCGATTTATGGTCTGGTTTGATGTGCTTTCTTGCATTTGTAATTGGTTAGCGATAGAGGATAAGAATTGGTTTTTTTGTCGAGGGAGTGTAGAGAGATTTTCGTTGATTTGAAGAGTGGATCATTTTGGTTATTCGTTTGTTGTTTCTACGTGTGGTGATCGTATCAGTTTGCTATTCTTGTTCTTTTTGTGAGTATATCATATGATCAAATTAAGAACATATGTTCCTTAATGGCATTCCTCTTGTGTAATCTTGTGCTTTTTGGAGTGGTTTGATTGCTGTTGTTTTGAGATTTGATTTTGTTGATAGACTGGCTTTTGTTATGCTGTGAAGATGATGCGCTACAGAGCCTCTTCTGGTCCCTTGTGTGAATTAAGTATCGAGAGTTGCTGGGTTGTTAGTGTCCAACATTTGAGAGAATTGAAAAGAGAACCACATATTGCCAAATTATTATTGTCTAATTAAACCATATGTCAAAGTAACTGCCAAAATGTTTAGCTGACACCTAATTTAATCAATGCCAGTTACCTCTTTTTGTGAGATCTAATCTCACAAACATGTATGTAAGGACAGAATGTAAAGCTTATTCAATCAGCCTGAGGTTGAAACTCTTCACTCATCCATTCTTTAGTACTCTTTTGTGTTCTTTTCTGAAATGTTGTTTCCTGATTTGATCATAGGAGGCATTTGGATCTGCAGTTCTCAAGACTTTGGGTAAATTGCATATGAAAAAAGAAAATCTGTTTTCATTTCTTGTTTTACTAATAACTATAAATTTGTCACTTTGTTTTAAAATATCTCTATAGGAAATGGTGCAAACAACTTTTTATTGTTTTCACTATTTATCGTGCAATATTCAGAAACAATGAATTGATGAAAATGATGTAGTTCTTTTGTATTGATGAGTTAAAACAGGAAATGAAATATAACATTTTTGCCCCCCAACTAAAGTTGGCTCTTAAATTCCCAAATATTTCTTGGTTATTCAGATATAAAGTATATGTAATATGTCCATGTTTCATGTAATATTTTGGTTATCATATCACTTGTCTCTTTTTCTTTCTATCTTTTGCTTCCCTCCAACTATCCACCTTGGGATGGAATTTAGCATATTTCAATCATTTCTCTGTCATTATCTAATAGCATTAGTCATTGGAGACTTTATTTGAGATGGTAACAAAGTAACCAAGTGGTCATCAGTTTGTGTGAGAGGGCATTGCAGGAGTGTAATAAACATGTTTTTGCCTAATTTAAGCTTTTGGGGAATTGGTTTCTAGACTTCAGGGTTTAAAATGCAAGTAATGCAAACACACATAGAGATAAAAAGGTGAATATACATGGAATGGTTTTATATCTTACACACACATCTATTCGAGTATGTGTCCAGTACGTGTATGCACCTGCTTACTCTATATCTTGTGCTGAAATTCTACTTATTGTGAAAAGTGGGATAGTAATGATTAACTATAGAGCTGTTGGACACGAAGGTGAAAATAAAGATTGTTAATTAGAAGCTCTTGTGTGAAATAAGAAGTTATGGTGTACACTTGCCAAGAGGAGAAATAGGATAGGAGTTGGTATGTGCAGGACATGACTTTAGGAGTTTATAGATGGACAAAAGAAAGTTGTTTGGCAATTACTCGTGCATTCCATCATGGTCCCTGCCTCTGTGAAACACCAAAATACCTTTTTCCACTCTGAATTCTTCCTACACCTCTATTTTCCAGCACACCTTCACGTCATTTCAAACACTTTATTGCTACCGTGCTTCCGTGGAAGAGATTTGGAATTGCATTTTTTGGAACCACAACTGAGTTCCAACTAGTCTTTTTTCATTATTATGACTAAACTCTTTTGGCATACATTCAATATTTTTTTATGGTTAAAACAAAACAATGGACTGGGAGAGGGGTTTATAAGTAGGGAGGTGTATGCACGTAAATTTTCCAATAATAACATTTAACATTATTTATTTTATTATTATTATTATTATATATGTATATATATTTCATATTTATTTTTCTTTCATCATTACAAGTCAAGACTTTCTTTTCTTTTCCACCATCTTTACCACAGCCAAACTCATTTTCTAGGCTTTTTCTCTTGAAATCAATTAAAGCAAACGAAAAAAGCCTCACATATTCACTTGATTCCATTGTAGTGTGAAATAAAACTCACAAGGGTACTATTTTGATTTTAAAATATACAGGAGTGCATGTAAAAAATATGGGGTGTAGGAAGCAATTGTTAAGCTGTTTTTATCCCGCTGCACCATAACCCAACATTTCAATTATTTATTTCATTTTATAGATTTTTATATTTTAGAGAACCAGAATAATATAAAATGTCAAATAGAAAATATCAATATGGTTTTAAAAAGAATAAATAATTTAATTGAATCTTAGCACAATGCTCTGGATGAATTTGTTATTTTTCATAAAAAAAATATATAACAATTCGTCTATGGATAATTTTGAAAATATTGATAGTACAATAAAGAGCAAGAAAAACAAAAAATATTTAAATAAAAATAGATTGTTGGGAGTAAGTATTGTACATGAGAACACATAAAGCGAAGTTCCGAAAAAATATTTATGATTCATGACAATCGACAAATATTAATGAAAAATTAGAAATCTGATAATAAAAAATAGTTCAATTAGATGTGACAATTTACAATCTCCAGTAGACATTTTTATTCATCTTTTTATCAATATTTGTGTATATCAATAATCGAAACACTAGATTTAGTTAATATAAATGTTTCCAAAAATGTATAACCATAGAAAAAGTTGCGTGTTTGAAAAGTTAATATCAATAGACATTTTTCTGAATCTTAATGCAAAAGGTCTATAAACGGGTTAACCATGAACAAAAAGATTTTCTTTTGCCTTTAAATTTTCTGCCTTTGCTTAATTTGTAGACACGGCACTGTTTTTTGCTTTAACAGGATGATGATATATAATGTGATTTTGTGCTCTTGATTGGCTTGTAGATCATGAACAGAAGGAAAAATAATAAGATAAAGAAATCGAAATTGAAATGCCAAATATCCAAGAAATCATCTGTGGCATGCTCTCTAAAATCAATTACTACCAGGACCAACTCAACATCATGCTATGCTACTCCACATCCACATTTAGCATTCTACAAGGAGAGGAGATTCCTCATAATTATTCAACCTATGATCCTGCTACATAGTAGTACAGCTACTGGTAACTCATGATCAAGGGTGTAGGACCTTCCGACCATAGGTTAGGATCATCACAAAGTCTTTCCCTGAGGATCCTATGGTTGCAGGAATTCTGTGCCCTGTAGATGCCGTATCAAGCCACAATTCAACTAAATTCTGTACCTGTAGTGAAGGAAGCACAGGATGTCCCATGCATTTAATCTCAACCTGCAACAAAAGTAACTTCAGCCTGTAAGCTACAGAAGAGCAGAAAACTTTAATGATAATAAAATTGCAAAGGCTAAAACCCCAGAAGGTTCAATGAAAATTAATCCAAGTGAAGAACCAATTTGATTCCCATTGCATGAATGTATTTTACATATCCAACAAAGAATTACCTCATCCTCACTTTTCAGGCCCAGTTTCTTCACTAATAATTTTTGGATAAATGAGACCGGTATGCTTCCGTCCCTTGAGCAAAATGAATAGACAGACATGAGAAATCAGAGGTCTGTTAGTTCTATATTGGAAAAGCATTAGGAGCAGCACATATTAAGCATAGCATTCTTCCAGATGGATAAGTAGAAACTAGTACAGAGAGAGAAAGAGACATTATACACTAGTAGTGATGTGCTACTACAGTTATTGATAGGAGGGAAGGGAGGGAAGCATCCCCACACAGTAGTAGAATTGTTCAAAGAATCTTTAAAATTGAAGTGGTCAATCATTTTGTGCATTCATGGCCTCTTTCCTTTCTATGGACAGTCACGGTTTTTTAATCTTGTCTTTTTGCTATTTACTTTTTCCAGTGTCATGCTAAAATAGCTAACATATTACCTTGATAAGCATAGGTTCTGTGGTTGATTCTCCTGTCTAATTGATGGAATGATATATCATTGACTACTGAGGTATAATCAGCCAAAGGTCAAACCAATCACTTCCTTTGGTGTGATTTGATAAGTTGCATGAAAGTTTATTATGAGTCTATTTGGACAAACTTTTAACATAAACTCCTTCAAAGCTCAAACTAGCTTATGTATTAACTAACTTATAGAAGTTCTCTCATATAACTTTTCTAAATTTTTGTTTTAATTGTGCATAAGTTAGTTTTAGCTTATGAAGAAATTAATTTCATTTTTTTTTCTTTTTATTTTTCTTTCCTAATGGGGCTTATGAAAAAGTTTATTCAAACAAATCTATACTCTATGTGTGGATGGGCTTGACATAAATATTAATGAATAGCTGAGTAGAATATTTTCAAGGAACTTACTTTATTCTTACATAACTTGAAGGAATTTGGGGTAAAGGTGCATCTCCTTCCCTGCAACATTAGTTGGAACTTAGTACACCAAGAAATATTCAAAATATGATTTATGTAATATTTCATAAATATAATAATTAGTGGATGCCAAGATAGAATTTGTTAATTCAAGTTCCAAAGATATGTTTTCTCACTGGTTTTCAGAAGCTGCTAAGGAGAACCAAATTGAATCATTCCATAAGAGATTACTGTCATTAGCATCCAGAACAGCCTGAGGTGATATTCTAGATTCTCCAAAAACAGGTTCCTTTTTTGGGCGAACTCTTCGCAATTTGTTGGGTTTTGCTGTATCTAGAGAGGCATGATCAGTGCTAATCTTTTCATCTTCAACTTTTGCCTTGCGCTTATTTTCCTTAATTTTGGCTTTCAGCACTTTAGTATCACTGTCAGTTACTTTCACGGATTCGGGTTTAGCATTAGACGCTTGCACATTAGACTTGAAAGACTTACTCCTACTTGCAGCCTCTGCTAAATAATTTAAAGTTTTCCAAAGATCCCATTTTGCTTCCTGTGTTTCAGCACCATTCTGCGGTCCTCTATTGCATATGGATTGACTATTTTTACAAGGTGACAAACTCTAAACCAATAAGAAAAACACATTATAAACTAGGGCCGGTACCATCCAGGAAAACAAATGAACCAAGATAAAACAAAAAAAACCAAAGTCAACAGAACCATATATGGTAAGCACAACGAGAAGAGAGCATGAATGTCTTTCCTACCTGTCCCGCACTCTTTGCAGACTTGTTTGAAGCGTCAGGTGAGCATGAACTATCTTGACGATCTTCCAGTAATTCCTCTTCTTTTTTAATGAGCTTTTCAACAGAGAAATTAGATCCCTGCAGGCCTAGTGCCTTTCTTGTAGGTTTTGTTCTTCTTCCTGTCATGGTTGACAGTGTAGATACCCTTGGAGTGCTGACAACCAAAGATGAAAGTGATCTCTCCTTTCTTCTAGCTGGTAATAGTACTGAGGGGTTAGCTACCGGTGCCTTCTGCTTTCTTTTATTGAAAGGGAAAATTTTGTTCCTTAAATCTTGCAAACTGTTATCTGGCCTGGTTATTGGAAAGATGTGCAACAGATTTTAAGAGAAAAGCTATTTCAGAAGAAAAAAACTTAGTTGCATACTTCAATGCCAAAACCACCATACAAAGAATAGTGACGAAGGCAATTAATGTAAAGCATAGATTATTATTTAAGTTTTGCAAATTTTCACATCTGGTTGAGACAGGAGACAGTTTGCAAACTATCATGTATTGTCTCTAACTAATTCACCAATCTTAATGCCTTCAGTGTTTGATATCCAAGTTCAACATTATATGCTCTTATAGTTCAGTACCTTAGTCTTTTATGATCAAGCTCCTTTGCTAATAGGATAAATACATCAATTTTGGACAAGGACTGAAAACAATAGCACCCGGCCTCGGATAAACTGAAATTAAATCTTCTACAGACAAAGAAAAACTAATAAATTGAACTTAAATATACTCAGCTAAAGAATATTCTAAACCCCCCCTTGTCAGCCATTCCATCTATTAATTGGAACACAACTATTTTTATGATTAGTCCTTATTCTGATTCCAGCTAATATTTCAGATGAAAAATTATTAAATCAGTCTGATGGAGGTAAAGAACAATTGTTAAAATTTTCTCTTGCCTTAATTTTTGTTTTACACATTTTAAATACTTTGGTATTTTCTATGCCAAACATTAGACGCGTAAAATGTATACATGAATGGAAAACTTCAGAAAAACTGCAAACATACTATAGAAATAATTGGCTATGTTATCTATGGATGACAAGCTGAACGTATTTTATTTCCGTGGATGTCATAGTTCACATGCATGTACATTGCAACGAGTTATTATGATGCCACAAGTGGATTTTTCGGGAGCAAGTTTCCAAAAATTTAAGACATCAATGACTTTATCTGATGGCACCATCATAACATCAACAGTTATCTTTCGCATGATGTTGCAGCGTAATAACAACCTAGAGAAAGATCTGATTGCAGCATGATTGATCTAATACACCTATTTGTTTCCTTTTTCTTTCCATAATGGGTTTCAATAAGTGTTTGAGCAACTCAGCAGTATTAGACAGCTTTTCAGTGCAAATATAGACAATCAACAATAAATTCGGTTCTTAAATGAAATGGTCTATCTTGTATCTCTATTTTAGCAGCTTTGAAAAAATTGACATGCAAAACAGAATCTCTTGTCGGAACAACAGACCAAGGTAAATCAACACCTTCCATGCATATCTAACAACTCAACTACATTGGCTTTTGTAGTTACTCTTCCCCCTCCACTTCTTTTTGAAGAAAAGGTACAACAAAAGAGGGATTGGTCACAATTATCCGAGGGAACTGACCTCATTTTCTCTAGCGGAACAATGCCCAAATCAATGTTGCATACTGGACAATTTTCCAATTCTTCATCTGTAATTTTATCATAAATGCACTTCCTGCAAACTGCATAAAATTCTATGGGATCAACTTGTCTGGTCATCCATGAAGCATTCTTAATATATACAAATTTCACATCACAATGTCCATGAGAATCGAGAAAAACCATAAGGCATAGTTACTTACAGTATAAACCTCCCCAATTAATAACATAAGAAAGACTATTTTCGAATGGTTTATAGACCTGGATATTCCTAAATATACTTTTATTTAGGCCTTCAAAAAACATAAGAATTTTTATTAGCTAAAAAACAACCAGAGAAGTCAGACGCAAGAAATATTTCTATCACAGAAAAGAAAAACTAGCTGCTGATACAATAACCCATCGAAACAAGAACTTCCTAATGTGTAACAACCACGTTCTGGATGGTGTGTGACATGGGTATAATCACAGGAGTAAAAATAGAATTTTCAAAAGTATTTACAACAAAACTCCCATATCTGTAATTAAACAAATACCAAATACGCCCCATCGTGAGTAAAACAAGCAACAAACCCAAATGAACAACGCAAAAAAACCGGGACAAACCCCATGAATGGGAAACGCAGAAAGAATCAAAATTTGAGACAATTGAGATGATATTGGATAAAAAGGCAAAAGGGAACGAATATTAGAAGGGACGGAGTGAGAAGAGATTAAGAAGGAAGCGATTAATTACACGTATGAAGGCAAAGAGAAATGGCAGTGGCCTCCTTGAGGAACTTGTTGCAAAGCGGGCAAGTCATGCATGCTGCAATCGCATCCCTCTTGACTCTCACCAGCCTCTTCATCGTCATGGATCAATCTTCACTCTCACACCTCACGTAGGTATGTGTGTATGTATGGGTGTGTGTATCCTATGCTTATCCACCACAGTGCATGCAAATTTACGTCCACTTCGCTAGAATCACCTGCATTAACACCACCATGACAAAGAACCTCACATATACACTCCGAAAATCAAGAATCAAAGGGCGAATAGTAAGATATTATGTGCAGAGAAAGAAGGAGCGAAAGGGACCTAGGTAGTGTGGATCGGTGAAGAATGTTATAGAAAGGAGATGGGTCGGTGAGATTGGACGTGGATTTAGGTAGAGCTTGTTGGATTCGAACAGAGTTGGTGTTGTTGAGCTTGATCTCAATCCAAAGGAGAGAAGCCTTTAACCAACGCTCCAAACTGGTTTTCTCTCTTTTGTCTTTTTATTTTTTTTTATTTTTTTCTCAATCAAACCTTGCATTTATTTTTTTCGATTTCTTCGAACACATGGATTGTGATGTTGGAACCAGAGATAACGTGCACCGTTGCGCCCTCCTCCTTTAAACTGCGCACTCTATATTACGTGTAATCGCTCCCTTGGCAGGGGTTTCTCTTCTCTGCGCTCGCCTGCATCCCAGGGTTAGTGTACTCGCTCCTCAACTCAGTTTTTTCTTTTTTTCTTTTATTTACATTAGCTTCCATCTATTTTTTAGTATATTGTGGTCTTTTTATATTTTTAATTATTTCATTTTTACTTTTTTTAACTTCAAATTAAATCTTCTACTTCTTCTTTTAAATTGAAGGTGTGGATTGTTTTGATTGATGTTAATGATTCTATGATGAATGATGTCTATAAAATTTAATTTTGCACATGGATAAATTCACAATACAGATAATTGAAATTTGGGAGACAATTTACTTTTATCTATTCATTTCATATTAGAATTAATAAGTAAAATTATATTGTACAATAAATTAAAAATATAATATAAATAATAAAAATGTTGTTAAATTATCATTATAATAAAACTATCTTACAAAAATATTTTATAATATAAGATATTTAGTTTTTCTATTTTTATTGAAAAGCTTTGTTTGTTTGGTCTAATTTTTATTTTTTTCAATTAGGTCTTAGTCTTTTTATTATATATACACTATGTATTTTACTCTCTAAAACACAAGTAAATAAGATTTTTTTTTGTATTTTTTTTTTGTTTTTCTCTCTTTTATGCTTAAGTCATTGTCGCTTACGTACGATTATGTGCACTCTATTTGATGCATAACATAAAAAAAAATATTCATCATTAACTATAGTATAAAATAAATAGATGCAATGATAATAAATATTAAATATTAATTCAAAATATGAAAGCTGAGTTAAATTTAGGTAGATGCAAATAAATTTTTTGGTACAACAATATCGATAAAAAAAGATAATTGAATTTTTTTAATTTATTTTTAATAACTTAAAATATTTGAAAGTAATATTTAAATTATTGATAAAAAAAAAACTTTTGTTCTTAATTATAGGTAGAGATGTAATAAGAAGAACAAATTGAATAAGAAATAAAGAAACAATCATTGGTCACGTAAATATATAAAGATTTATTTTTATAATAATATAAGTCGAAATGTTAGTTTTTCAAAGTTATGTAATGTGAGGTATACTAAAATTAAATTTTAGTTCAACTAATTTCTCAATAATATTATCATTATGAATTTGTATTGGATGATGATATTCTATTTTGCTAACTTTTTTCCAGTCACCACCATGACTTATTTCTTTTGTAACCTTTTGGAATAAGCCAACTAAGGTGCAGTATATTGATACAATTTGTATAGATTGTGTTTTTTCATTTAATTTGTTATAGTATTTATTTTATTAAATGCAACTTAATTAAATTATATAAATGAGTTTTATTTTATGTTAAAGTTAAGTGTTTTGGATCCAAATGTGAAAAACAAAAATTTGAAATTTAAATTTTCATTAATTATATACAATGATAAAGGTTTAGCCTTTAGAATGATGTTCAATTAGTATAGTGGTTTTTTTTTTTGATAGTTCTTGTTGAATATTAAGATTTTTATTTTATGGAACATTTCAAATGCAATAGCCATATTTTTTAGTTAATTGTTCAAGTGTGTTAGATAAAGAGATTAAATCTAAGCATTGATCAAATAATGGTGTAAAATTTGTTGCAAACAAATTAGACAACTTTGTTGAACTTGATATTATTGAACAAGGTTTGTTCGTTCAAAATAAGTTATTTTTCAATTTTCTTTTCTACATTTAAGTAATTGTTTTGTGTTACTCTTTGAATTTATTGTTCACTGTAATGAATTTCTATATTATATTACTATTATTATATACGATTGGGCCATAATGAAAATATAGTTCTTTTCTTTTGACTTTTACTTTTATACATTATGTTGTTCTTTTGATTTATTACTTTTTGAAAAAAAATTCTATTAATCACAACACTGTTTTTATTATTTTTTTTCTTGTCAACACTATCTAGACTTATTTATTGTTAAGGAGTTTGAAATATAATGATTAAAGATTTTATGAAAAAACAAAAACTTAAACATGGGAATTTTCAGTTATTTTATTTATTTATTTTTTAAATAGAAGTCTAATTTACTTGAAAGGCTAGAGTTTATGTTTTCAAGAAAACATTTGTTAAGGCTTCAAAAACTTAATAATTTATGTAACGTGCATAGATATTTCTTTTAAATTATATAAAATATTTTCAAATCTACTTATTTCAACTTGTATCCATAGATGTTTTTAAAAAATATTCTAAAATAAAAACTTAACAAAATTATTTTGTAGCTTTTAAACAAATAAGCATTGCAGATATCATTATGTATTTGTGAATTGAAATAAAAAACTTTTGTATTTTTTTGTTGTTTATTTATTTTAATAAATTTTCTATTGAATAAGTAAAAAAATATTCATGTACAAATTTTACTAATTAAAGAAAATCTTGAACTCTTCACCAATTATTTAGATACAAAATTAGATACAAAAGTAAGATCGAAAAAATGTTAATGCATGTAGAAATATTATAACTTTATATATATATATGTATTAATTTTACATTTTTTAATCAAAACTTTATCATTTTATTATTGTATTTCATATTGTCCATACTTGTTTTGAAATTTCTTATTCTTAGTTTAATTTGCTCGGAAAGGGAAATTATTAAATATATATCTCTTTTTTTTATATTTTTTTTTATTTCACTTGATATTTTACATTTTATTTACTTAGATCAATGTAGAAATAAATTGTAAAATAATTATTATAATATTTTCAATTTTTGCTTAAAAATTCAATCAGTCTTTTTTTTAAACTAATAATTCAGGATACTTAAAATCGTGTATTTGGTCTGGATCATAGAAAAGAAAAGTATTTTTCTTTAAATTAAGTTGGGTTCTTTAACATATAGTTGACTTGTTTAATACCCTTTGATTAAAAAAAAAACACATGTTAAATATTTCTATATGTTTATTTTAACTTTTCAAAATAAGGAAAACATAAAAGATTTAAAATCTGATTAAATCCATGAATATTTTAAATATTTTATCATAGAAAAGTTACCCTTAAAAATATTTTTTATTACAAGTAAAATATATATTGATATAAATTTTTATTTTCTAACAAAAATCAATAATTACTTTACATATATAAGGATTTAAAATATATATATATATATAACACACGAATCCAATTTTGTTTTCGTCGTTTATTATAATTAAAAACATTAATTATTATTTTTTAAATATAAAACAAACATATTTTTTATTCTATATATAGATATTCAAACAGAAATAAAAATATTGTAATACCTTTAGAAATAAATAATCATTTAATATGTAAATGTATAAAAATATTTCAATTAGATTTTGTTATAGCATAAACTTGTTTTACGAAATAACTTAATGTTAAATTGATCATAGAAAGTTAAAATTATATTTTAAAAATAGTCTCATTAAAAATAAAAAAATGAATAGATTAATTATTTTAAAAACTAAATTATTATGAATTTACACCTCTAAAACATAAATGATAATTTGAGAATTTATACATATATATATATATATATATAAAATAATTTTCGCAGTCAATTTTACTTGACTTGGCTCGTTCTCTGTCACTCACATGTAGTTGACACAGCCGTGTCGGAACTATAAACACGGCCAAAGCTCAGCTTCTGATTCTTTTTTTCTCTATCTGGCTGACAGTAACTATCAGCGCAAACTGTAAGTGAAACCCTACGTGCGTGTTCCTTCGGGTGGAAGTATCATACCCTCTCCAAGATCTGAATCTACGTAATGTAATGTAGTGAACTACTTCTCCAGAAGGATCCAGAAGAACCACACTCTCATCAATGAGCAAAATCCGGCGCTGCCAGAGGATTCTCATCCTCTCTCTTCTCTCTCTCTCCGTCGTCGCTCCCCTCGTCTTCGTCTCTCACCGTCTCAACCTTCTCACTCTTCTCGGTAAATTCAATTCTCTCTCATCACGTGCTTGTTTGCTACTTGTAATTGTGCAATGTCGCTTTGCTTTTCGCCATTGCTTGTGACTCCTTCAATTGATTCTGCGCCTTTATATGACCGTCGTTTCAGGAAGAAGAGAGTTTCTCGAAGATTTATATCGCGCTGTAAGTCTCCTGATTTGGTTTGTTTTGTTGAAACATGTTTATCGTTCTTCTTGCTTTTGGTTGCTACGAAAGAGTTTGAGCCGGAGGAAATGTAGTTTTGCTTGCTTTTTAGTACTGGATTTTAAATTCTGGTGTCGGTGAGTGGACTAGTCAACGGAATTTCTCGCACTTTCTCGGAATTCAGTCGCGGATAATCGTAACACTTCGGATTTGTTTGTTTTAAGTGGGGGAGCATTTTGTTCTCTTTTTAAAGCAGCTAGTTGAACTATACCAGCTTTTATGCTCTCCGCTTTGTAACTTGAATTTATTTTAGGATAAACTTAGATGCAGTTTGATACGTGCTGTTGGTGTATTTTTCCAACTACAACTAGAGTTTTATATCTGTTATTTATGTAATAAAGGTTTTCATTCTCGAGGTCAAACTTCAATTTTGATTTGAGAACAATACCAAAAACACCTTTGGAATTGTATTTAAACTAAATTGTCTCTTTTTTTTTCATTTTTTTGTTGTTGCAGACATACAGGACGGATACTTTGAAGTTAAATGCTGTAGAACAGGTAGTAAGAGATTTGATAACGAACTTTCCTCATTGCGTTAATACTTGTTTTCTTTTCCGAGTGAATTGACATATAATACTTTTAAATTAGAATTCTGATTTTCGGTCTGTTTTTGAGTTTCAGGAAGATGCTGAAGAATTAGAAGAACCAAATCAAGTTGTTTATACGGAAAAAAATTTTGTTTCAACAATTGGTTACGATTCAGAAAACAATCATGATTCTAAGGAATCTAGAAATGCGGGATACAGAGGCGCCACTTTGGAAATAAATGGTTGGTAGTATATATAGGTTTATGTTTTATTATTTAATTTTGGGCTTACATATTGCCACGTAAGTGATCAACTATGTGGGACTGTCTGAAGTTTGCACCATTGTCGAGTTCAGGATTCAATAAACACGAAAGACAACACCAGGAAACTCAGCAGAATGAATTATCCTTCACGTCTCAAGGTAGGAATATACATGATTCACAGAGAATGTTAGAGAAGAATATTGAAGTAACAACTAAGAAGGTTCAAGAGATTAAGGATCAACTTATTTTAGCCAAAGCGTACTTGAAAATTGCACCACCAAGCAGCAATTTGCGCTTGAGAGATTTGGAGCGGTTATCAAGAGAGATGGAATTAGTAGTTGGTGAAGTCACCCAGGATTCAGATCTGTCAATGAGGTAAACTTTCCATGTAAGTCTATGCTTGTATTTAGTTCAGAAAATAGTCTGTTTAACGCTTTAAGTAGTACAGAACTTTCAAGTCAAAACTACTAATGATTTGATCCTTGAAGAAAGTAAGTATGACACTTCAATTTGTCCCACAAACAATTGTTAATTGCTATTTTTTTGAACTGAATATAGCAACAAAAGCCTTATTCCAATAGGTGAGATCAGTTACATGGATCACAGTGTCACTGGTTCTGTTAAAGATCAAATAATCAAATCTGTTATGAGTTATCTTTGATCCATGTTTCGTATATTAATGGGTTTTACATTGTTTATCAATAGCCTAACACACTCATCCTTTACCCGGGCTTAGGATCGGCTATGATTGATACCATAGGCAGTTTACTTCAAGCTTGTTCTCTCATCCACATCACTGAGTCTTAGAGACTACAAGGATCACAACGTACTTGCTTTCTTCAAGAATCAAAACATTAGTAGTTTAAGAGACTTAGAAATGGAGACATCACATTAAGAAGCCTTTTATTTTTCATTGACTAACACGAGTATTTCTCAAAATTTCAAATTATATTAAGTGAGAAACTAGTGAGTAGTGACCACTTATCTTGCGTTAAAAAATAATTATGTAGAAAGAAATCCGTGTAGAAATTTGATGTGATATGAATTGTTAACAGAAATTGACAATATTTTTCAATCTAAAAACAAGTGAAATTCACAGTGCTTTGCAGAAAATGAGACACATGGAGGCTTCACTGTCTAAAGTCTACCGTGCTTTCCCAGACTGTTCTAATATGGCTGCAAAGCTCAATACAATGAAGCGTCAGGTTGAAGAGCAAGTCCGTTCTCAGCGACATCAAGCAACATATCTTGTACATCTTGCTGCCAGGACTGCCCCAAAAGGCATTCACTGTCTTTCTATGCAGTTGACTGCAGCGTACTTTGCCTTGAGGCAGGAGGAGAGAAAGCTTCCAAATGAAAATAATATTCATAGCCCAGAACTTTATCATTATGTTGTCTTCTCTGACAATGTTCTGGCATGTGCAGCAGTTGTTAACTCTACCATCTCATCTGCCAAGGTAAATAAATACCTTATCTTTTATTTGGATTAACTTTTATTGTCTTTTCTTTTAACACAGATATACTCTAATATTTTTTGAGCTAGTGTTTTCGTTGTGACTCCCAATGTAACTGCTGAAAAAGAAAAAGAAATACTAACTAATACTAGTAAGTTTAGCTATCACGCTATTCCCAAGTAGACAAGTTCCTAGTGGTTAGCAGTTGCTTTGGTGTTTGATGACTTGATGTCCCTCTCCTTCATATTTCTTGAAAATGCTTGTTTCACATTCGAGAGAGTGAATACAGGAACTTGTGGTAAGAACCTGATTTATCTTTATAATCCTTCCCCTTAACCATGGGAGTTAGTTATGTGACATTTTATACTTAACTGTAATTTCAAGTTGACCCTGACTACTTGAAAATTAAAATAGTTATTCTAGTTGCAGATTTCAATGTTACAGATCTTACTTCAGAATCAAGAAGCCAAGTCAGTAAATACCTAAGATGATTTATGATCTATCTATCTCAATGTAGTATGTTATGAAAATAAAATTCTCCCTTCAACTTCTTTCCACATTACCTCACCTTTCATGTTTAGCTGGATTGATATGTTTTCTAAAAGAAAATTATTGTTAGTCACTCCCTCATAAACAGTCATTTCCAGTTAGTGGGAGCTCATTTTACCTCATCGAATTTCTCAGCATCTGTATTGAAGTGTTTAACATTGCTCATTTTACCTCGTCAGATTTCTCAGCATCTGTATTGAAGTGTCTAACTTGAAGTACGCACATGATGAGAGGCAGAGAAGAAATCCTTCTAAAGCTCCCCTATAAGTTTTTTTCTAGAAGAATGATGGCTCTCTGCATCTTCTATTCCTGTCTCTTTATCTTGTTAAATGGTGGATTCATTATAATTTAGCTGCAGCATGGATAGTTTATTGTGGAAATTTCTGAGAAAATTATTGTAAAAAGTATGCTACTTAACTCATCTTTATATTAGTTTCTAAGTATTTAAAAATATTGTAAAATCAAATTAATCATCTTCTTAAGATAGTGGAATTTAAGTCTAACTCAATCTCATAACCGACTTAATAAAGTGAGATTTGCACCAATTTATATACTATAATTTGACCTTATCTCCGATCGATGTTGATCTCCAACAAATCCCCTCATGCCGAGGACTGGACATTGAGTGTAGGACTATATGGGAACCCACTAGTTGGTGACACATAAGCCCAACAAATTTCGGTTAGATAAACTCTGATACCATCTTATCAAAGTGGAATTTTAAGCCTAACTTAACCTCAAAATTTATTTCCTTATTTTGTTTAGTTTGTTAATGGGCTGCTTTTGTACTAGTAATACAAGTACATGACCAATTTATTGGTATAAATAGGAGCATGAGTTTAAGGTACTGTAACAAATTATATATATTATCAACAATATACTTAGTGTTATCATTTGCTTTATTTTGTCTTCTCTCATTACTCCATAAACATATAAATTTTAACAGTTCTCATTAATTGTGTATATATTGTGGCAAGAAAGGTTGACAATGAACTCCAAATTGCAGGAACAGGGGAAAGTTGTTTTCCATGTATTGACCAAATCACCCAACTTACCAGCAATCTCAATGTGGTTCTTGTTAAATCCTCCTGGCAAAGCTACAGTCCACATACAGAGCATAGACAACATTGAATGGTTGTCCAAGTACAATTTCTTCCAGGAAAATAACTCCAGTGATCCAAGATACACCTCTGAATTGAACTACCTGCGTTTCTACCTTCCAGACATTTTTCCTGCTCTAAATAAGATTGTCCTCTTTGATCATGATGTGGTGGTGCAACAAGATCTCAGTGCACTCTGGAATATGGATATGAAGGGAAGCGTGATTGGAGCAGTTGGAACTTGTCAGGAAGGAAAAATCCCATTTCATAGGATTGACACGTTCTTAAACTTTTCAGATCCATTAATTGGAAAGAGGTTTGATGTCAATGCTTGCACATGGGCATTTGGGATGAACTTGTTTGATTTGCAACAGTGGAGGAGACACAATTTAACTGCTGTCTATCACAATTATTTGCAAATGGTATGGTTAAAAAATGTCTTTATTTAATTTTGTACGCTTCAATATTTTACAGCCCAACCAAATTTCTATAATGTAAATTTCATTCGATCTTCAGTTAGACTCTTGCCATTAACGAGTTAATGGCAATTTGAAGAACAATGGTTGGCAACCAAGTTCTTGAACATCAATTGAATTGATTGTCATTTTTGCATTTTAGCATCCTTAACCAAGTAGTTTGAGTTTTGATTATGAATTACCTGAATCGGAGACTATTATCAGGCAAAGATTTGATATCAACATAGAATTTTTGGATGTGTATTTAAATTTGGCGTTTTCTTTGGTGGTTGAATCATATTTTGGGGAATATGTCTTATCATTGAAATTACTGTTTAAGATGGAGCACAAATGTTAATTTGTTTGAGCAACTTTTCTTTTCTTTCACCCAGTCTTGTTTTAAAAATAAAATTATATTGAAATAATTGTCTAATGTATTTGTCTGGGATAATGTTTGCAGGGGTTGTGGAACGTTGGAAGTCTACCTTTAGGCTGGCTCACTTTCTATAACAAGACAGAGTTGTTGAATAGACAATGGCATATTCTTGGCCTTGGTTATAGTTCGGATGTCGATCGAAATGAGATTGAGCGGGCTGCCGTTATACACTATGATGGGCTTAGGAAGCCGTGGTTGGATATTGCCATGGGCAGATATAAAAGCTTTTGGACCAAATATTTGAATTTTGACAACCATTTTTTGCAACAATGCAATCTCCAGGCATAGTTCAAAATTCGAAGTTCCCTCTACATGATTTGAGTGGGCTTCTGTTGTTGACATGCTCGATGGTTCGTTTCCAGCTACCTTCACGTTATTATTTCTGCAATTCTTCTTTAAAGTTTTCAACATCTCTGACCACCCCAAATTTCTTTCCGCTTCTTTCTAGAAACTTAGCAAATTTATAGTCATGATGAAGAGTCAGAAGGTACTTGCAGATAAAATTGGTTGTTGTGTATATAAATCTTTGGTGTCCCTTAATTTATGCCGACATTCTTTGCTATTCGTTGTGTATTTGGTGGGGCGTCACAAGACCTGGATGTGATTCATGTTGAAGCAGCTCATACTTGCTTCTGTGTTATGAGAGATTTTAATGTGAATTTGGAGACAAATGTGGATCTTAGTCAGTTAGTTCCATCGTCGCTTAGGTGCTGATTTATTTACTGAGAAGAACAAAATTGCAAATCAGGGATGACGGCTGTGTTTTGCAAAGTGGATAGGAATGACCTCTTAGTCTTTCCAATGGCCAAAATCTAGCTGTTTTTCATTCTCTTTTCTCTGGTGGCTATGGAATATCAGAAGTTAAATTGGTCACGAGGGTATTACTCGGAAGGCTCAGAAATCACAATGGAGGAAGAGATAGCTTATTATTAGTATTTACATTGAGTGATTTGCTTGAAATGCTGATTTTTTTTGTTTCTTTTTCATGTGTCTGTGTATCGACGACCCCTCTAGTTTTGGAAGGTACATTTGGGAAATTTTCCTGAGAGCAATGTTAATTATACATTTTTAATATATTTTAAAAATATTTTCATTATTATCTGAAATTGATTAATATTTATAAAACAATGTGTGAGAATTATTTAATTTGCAATAAATATGTTCAGTCTGTAAAAGAAAACTGATTTGCTCTTATGATTTCTAAAGTTATTCCTATCAAAATTAACAAATTTATTAATATAACTAGTTGTTATTGGATGATAATTGCTGCTGTTCTTTTTTTTTTCTCTTATTAAATAAGGAGTTTAATTAGCAAGACTTTGTCAGAAAAAAAATGTGTTGTAGAAAAATCAGTGTGTAAAAATTAGATTTTTATCAGTATTCTTGAAAGACATCCCATTGACATTATGATTTCTTGAGTTTCTTATTTGTTAATATAGAACTACCCTCACTGCCCGAAAAATGCTAGGTATTCTCTTTGGTTCCAATTAATTCTATAGAGACGAAAGAAGATGTATTTGAAAGACGTGAAATAATTATTTTTTCTTGTTTCATACAAGAACATTTAATAATAATTATTATTTTTCCTGGAAATTTTTGCTCCAACTTCCTAAAAATCAACCTATATGAAGTGAGGAGAATATCGATCATGAAAACGATTATTTGACACATGGCTGGAAATTATTGGATTGCTGCAGATAAGGATATCTAACAAGGGGCCACGAATCTATCCATGTTTTGTGGTCATAGGACACTCTTTGGATCGATGATATTAATTTTAACGTTAGGTTAGGTACTAAGCTGGTATACTCTATCCTTTCAGTTTCCACACTCTGTAATCATTCATAGTTACTGAAAAAAAATGGCAACCATCTCCGCTGCTACAACCACCCCATCGATCACCCGCGCATGTCTTGTGCAAAAGCGGCCTCTTGGGGTCTCATCTCCTGTTCTTGGTTTGTCTTTTCTCATCCTAATTTGCCATTGTAAATAATGACTTTAAGCTCTTTCATGCCTGATTTCTTCAACATGCCATGCAACAAGACAGTAAATAAGAAAAGGAGGAATGAGTTTAGGTTACCTGGATGAGAATTTTAAGATACATGTTTTAATTGATTGTTAGGTTTAGAATAATATAGTTTGATGAATCAATCCTTTTCTCAAGCATTAAATTGTTTTATATAGGATTGCCAACAATGGGTAAGGTGGGAAGAGTGAGGTGCTCCATGGAGGAAAAACCTTGTGTGAAGGAAAGCAGCTCAAGCATGGGGATGGGAGCATCTTTGATGGCAGCTACCTGTGCTGCAGTCATGTCAAGCCCAGCCATGGCCTTGGTGGATGAGAGACTGAGCACTGAAGGAACCGGGCTTCCCTTTGGGCTTAGCAACAACCTTCTTGGTTGGATCCTGTTCGGTGTCTTTGGTCTTATATGGGCTCTCTTCTTTGTCTACACTTCTACTCTTGAAGAGGATGAAGAGTCTGGATTGTCTCTTTAGATAGATATTGTGAAGACTCCACTCATCTTCTGTTGTGTTAAAACAAACTTGTGTGCTTAATTTCTTCTTCTTTCTTTCAACTCCAACACAATCTTCATCACTCCTACTTCTTTCTGTTGTCTGTTCAATTCGTAACACTAAATAACAGGAAGTTCTCGGTCTAAGTGTAAAGTGGACGAGTGGAAGAAGCATTGGTGGCGCTTAAAGAATCAATATAAGAAAAGCTAGAACCAATGTTTTGAACTAATTTTTTTCCAAAACCCAATTAACCAAGAAGCAAGTGTTCTGTATTGATCCTCCCAATCACAATCAGTACACCTAATGCTTATATTTTTTTCGACTACTGCAATTGCTAAGGTCTGTGATCTTATGATTACACCATTTCTTTTGTATGAATTTGGATTTAAAGTGTAGATCTGGTTTAGAAGATAAAATTATGTGACTTAAGAAAAAAAGATGTGCATATAGCGGTTGATCGTAATAATTTCAAATAAAATTATACAACTACGTTCATTTTGTAGGTCTTTGGGGTTGCAAATCAGTTCAATTTTTTTTTTTTATCAGCAACGAATTAATAAAAATTAAAAGAGACACTTTAGGGGTGTCCCAACCCGTATACATCAGACCTTAAAGTCTAGACTGTACGCATAAGCTAAACCGATTCTGCTAG
>Ga0123342_1001415_pt1 | contig 40322 bp, 16 predicted proteins | sample Turbeawhitnodule_FD_89960 | JGI IMG/M metagenome (GOLD analysis project Ga0123342, IMG submission 89960) | Root nodule microbial communities of legume samples collected from Mexico - Turtle bean Mexico white nodule | ecosystem: Host-associated > Plants > Roots > Nodule | place: Mexico: Nepantla...
CCGCAAGTCCACCACGCAAATCCTTCAACAACATGAGAGACAGTATTGAAAAAAAAGCAATACAATATAAAACAAAGATTTAAAATAAAAGATTCTTAAACTGACCACATAATTTCTTTTGATCTGAAAGGAAGACAACTCCATGTAAAAATGTTCAAAGGTACCCTTGGTCAGCGGTTCTCTTCCTTGAACTTCCTTCAAATAACTATTAACACCAATTTCACAGATCTCTCCCATAAAAACAATTATTTTCAAACAACTTTGATCCGCGTAATGGAAGAGTATAGAGTGGTCGCCTTTAAAGCCATAAATGGAACTCAAAGTCGACCATCCATCCAATATCTAGGGAGACAGTATATCCTGGTTATAATATACTTTATGCACGTTCCCTGCACTATCTGCGAGGGTCCACTCCTTAGAAAGTTCTGATTGAAACTCAACAGCGAATGCACGATCAACATAACCATTTTATCCATTATGAAAAATAAAAGTCAATAAAATGCAGTGATAAAAAAAGTAGGTATTGAAGAAAAGAAATGAACTTCTTACTTTCTCGCGGATGTACATTGATGAAAAAAGAGCTCGTGTATCAAGTTTCATAATTTCTTCAGCACTACAATCCATCGAAATGAATAATAGATAGTGGACAATGAAGGAAGTAGGGAATAGTAAGATAGGAACGTAGAAAGAACAAAAGAGTAGGATTCTGAGTGAACAAAATCCAAGTGTCTTACGTATTTATAGCCAAATATCAGTCGTGACCCTTTGATATCCATTATCTCAAACAACATGACGTTTCAGTTGAAACAATATATTCAATAATAAAGAGAGAAATAGATAATTAATAATTAATAATGAGTAATAATACTCCAGCGAGACTTTCCTCCCTTAATAGTTCAACTCAGTGGTTTTTCCAACATTGTTGTCGGCCTCATTGATTTGGGCTTTCACTGATCCAAGTCCCAATTTGGGAATTACTTCCTGCACCTGATAAAATTTGAACCTGATACATTTTGAATTTCCTTATATGGAACATGTTTCCCTCTTCTTAATCGTAATCTCTTCCGCTTTAATGTGCGACGCCGCCAGGATCTTAATTGTTTTCATATTCTCTGACCTTCTTTGAACCAAAGATTCACCAAAGGTTCCTTCACGAAGTACCCTAATAAAGACTTTTAGGTTGCTGAATTTTACAAACATCTCGTTATTAGGTTGCTGAATTTGCACCACCACCTTCCTAAATCGACAGAAAAACTGTTTTATAAACTCCTTCTTCATTTGTTTGACCTTAGCAAAAGTTCCGCAAGCATCTTAAACCTTACATCTTACATCGTCCGATTAGAAAGACGCTTAAGAAAGATGACATTTAATTAAAAACAATAATTTCTAGTCAAGTTGTTCTATTTTCTGATCAATCTTCATCTTTTTCTTATAGTTTCTCCTCCCTTCGACTGTCCGGTATCCGGTTCACTTTTCAATTGCATTTCATAATTAATATATATCCCGCATACATAGTTAATCCCAAAATTCATCGTCCCTTCCAAAAAAAATATGCAATTTTCATTAATTTCAAACATTCTAAAAAAGATTTCTACACTTAATTATTGAACTCGATCTCACACGAACTAATGGAACAAACCCATCTTCCTACGCAACGCCAATTTTTTAAAATCATTCATCCCCCAAACTCATTCAAATATTGCCTCGTGGGAGTATGAAGACATCGGAACTCTAGTTATTTTATTTCCTAAAAGTGCATGATGGTTTTAGCCAATATTTGAATTTTGATAAAAAAAAAATTGAAATCACTTTTATTTTCCACTTTTATCTTTTATTTCAAATAAATATCTACATACCATTGAAATACAATTTAATCATTATATAGATAGTCTAAATTATATTCTAACATAACATCTAGGAATTAAATTGAACGTACTGTTAACCATTTCATTTTATTTAAATTTAGAGAATATATTGAAACTAACATAATAAGAAGGCATTTAAGAAAATCTTTAGAAGTGAGAAAATAAGAAATGGCATTTACATTATTCTCACATGTATGATCTAGACCTGTTTACTAATTGTATCCACAGAACCAATAAAACCTTACAGAAAACAGAAGCAAAATTATGTCCACAACAGGTATCTAAAATTGAACTCATGTGGCATAATCTGTACAAATTGTGAGAGGGGCTGGGTTTTTCTTTCCTCAAGGAACTTAATGGCTTCTTTCCCCACATCACTTGGTAATTGGAGGCACATCCAATCCAGCAATGATTCCAAGTCTTTTGCAAAGTCCAGTAAATACCAATCCAGCAACTTCGGGATAAGGAACTTTGATGTCGAAATTCCAACTGCAGCCTGCAAGTATTCCCTTTTGGCCATTTCAAGCTCGTTCTCAACCTGAGATGCTGTGTAAATTCTCACCTGCAATTGGCAAAATCAGCAACAAGACACTGCAAATCACGAAATTATTGAACTTATTGAGTGCAATAAAAGCAGAAGTTTACAATCAAGCAAATTAACAAAAGTAATGGGTTTATCATTGGACAATGCACTGCTTATAGGAAAAAATATTCAATGCAAAGTAGGTATCAACTTACAGCAGGAGAGGACCAAGTTCCACAGGATAGAGCAAATGTCACCAGGGGTTCTGACAATTCTAGTCCGTAAGTTTCATGATTTTTCCCTCCCTTTGATATTGTTGTCTGTTTAGATTTTAGCCGTAAGAAGCTTGGTAATTTCCAATATTCCCACCCAAGAAAAGCTAGACTTGAAATGAAAAGAACTCTCAATAATAATAAAAAATGGACAGAGCTTACAAATTTGCAGTGATAAGGAAGTCTTAAAATGCAATGTTCTATGGTTGTTGCACTTAGCAAGTGTCCACCCACATTTATTGTGGCCTGAGTAACAAGAAAACAGCATAAATTCTTGAACCTACCAATGCTATTACACCAACTCAAGGAACAAACAAAATGCATTGCCATGCAAACCAGAAGCAAACCTTTCATACCTTCTGCATCAGCGCTACAACCATTTCAGGACTCTCTGGTATGCCATTTTCTATGTATGCCTGAAGCAAAGCAGAACTTAAATAAGCTATTACCAAAATTTTGTTTGACTAAAAAAAGGTTCTGTTAACAAAGGCCATTAGATGACACGACATGTTATTCGAATGGCATAGTTGACTTACATTCATCATACATGAGTTATAGATGTTGATCCAGAATGCAAGCTTCTCCTGGTGGTTGAGATGCTCAAAGTTGACACAGACAAGTTTTCTCAGAAGAAGTCTGTAAATTTTCGAAAATTAGAATATTATAACATCTACCTGACACGAATGAAAAGTATCGAGAAAAATAATAATAATAATTTGAAAAGAATATAACATACTTCAACCGGTGCAGTAAAAATAAAGACTTTGCAGTTCGTTTTGGATCGAATGATTTGGCTTCAACTGCACGTAATTGCTTGTATGGACCAATATCCCTCTTTCCGAATTCCAAACAGATACCGTAAGGATCCCAAAAATCACTTCCTTCAACGCAGTTTTTATTAGATTTTGGAGTCCATGAGTGTGGTACATTACCTGCAGAATCCAAATTCTTCGCAGTACTCATTCTCAAGAGAATGCTTGATAAACACTTCAGAATATTTTCAGAGATTATATTTGGACTTTCCCCCCCTTTTAGTTTTTCGTGTAGACTATGGTTTCTAACTTCTGCAATTGGCTGGTCTTTCACCCTTAGTTCTTGCTGCATAATTGGAAAGCTCACATTTATTGAGTTCAGAACTCACGTTTTTTGACTAGTATTCCTATGACAGAAATTAAAACTATTTTAACACATGACACACCTGCTTTTTTGGAGGATCCCAACGTTTCTGCACTGATTTATTGTCAGTGGGAAGTTTCTTAATCGGCGATTTTGTAGTTAGGCCTTTGCATATGGACTGCTTGCTACTCTTGGAAGAATTAGTACATGATTGGTTCTCTTTTCCATGTCTATCCTCTGGCAAGATAAACAACAAGAATGAACTTAATGAAACGTATTCTCAATAACGAAACAACTTAACCTCAGTTGGTGGCACTTAATGGCCAGTACTCACTTGGAAGTGTTGTTGTAGGCCTGGTTTCAGATCTTGTAGCATTATCCATTGTCTGGGAAAGGGACTCCACTTTAACTGGATCGGGACTACTATTTGGGCTTGCATTGTTGACACCAGCTGATTGCTCAAGTTTCATCTTAGAGGATGACATGTACACAGCTTCCTGGTACAAGTCCCGCCTGAAATGCACAACCTGTTCTTCTAGCCTAACAATTTCTTCTTCCAGTACTGCCACCTCAGCCAGAAGTCCCAGTGTCTAGATTTTTCAGATTAAATACAACAGTTAATGGTCAAGTTTCTTGAACATGATAACCTCTTCTTAAAACTCGTCAAAATTTAGTTCAGATGAGTTAATTTCCCTTTCAAGCTCTTTTTAGTTTCTAAATTGTGATTTTAAGTGTATAAATGATTGATTTCATTAGAGATTAGTACTGGTTAATAAAAGAGCAAATGGTCTATCTACTTTACAATTTACACTCTTAACCAAAAATAAATACGCACATTGGTAAGTTTGAACATAGTTATTCATTTCTATAATTATATAAACTTTATCTTTTAATCCTTACATTTAGAACCATCCATTTTAACATCCGTACTTATAATTTAGAATCTGTATTAGTCTCTATCATCTAAATTCTTAGGAATTAAATGAGATTAAATATCGTATATAAGAAATAAATGGATAATTCTTAAGTACAAAGACTGAAGTAAAATTTATATAACCACACAACCAAATGAATTATTAAATCCAATGTTCTGCAATAATTACTTTAAAACCATATATGCCATGATTTTTTTATTGGTTTCCAGCAAAATAACAATTACAGTGCATGAAAAGTAAATTCTTTATAAAAAAACTGACAATGAAAAGGAAGAGAGACTACTAACATAGGGAGGAAGATACGGAGGAAGACGAGGCAAAGCTCCCAAAGGTCTGTTGAAAGCTCTCTCCAATGCTCTGTGGATGTTCTCCTCACGTCTAAGCTTTTTCTTCAACCTGTCAACCTGAAAACAAGTTGGAGAATCCATCTCAGTTGGCAATCAGGAAGCAAGAGAATGAAACCCATACAAGAAATTGGAGAAGAAACTATGCCATTACATCTTGCTGTAAAGCCAGTTTTCTATCTTTGCTCGATGTTTTTCCACCCTTAACAGCACTATTCGCTCTCCCTCGCGATCTTTCCCGCCTCTCTGCCTTTTCATTCAAGGTTTCAGAGGTCAGAATCAAAGCAGGCAGCTAGGATCACAGTTTGAATTGAAAGTGCGCGTATGTCTATTGTGCCAGATTCACAAGTAAAAAGGCAAAAAAAGAGAGTTTGAAACCTTGAGGTTTATAGAACCCAATCCGATCATGAATTATGAAATAAGGGTATCTTTTCTTTTCCTCAATTCATTCCTTCTTTATGGTGCGGTACTTGTCAATAAAAAAAATGCGGACTTTTCAGAAATTGTGAGATAATTGATCATTAAAACCGAAGCCATAGTTTTGGATAAGAACTGTTACGCTATCATAATCATAATTAATAGTAACAATAATCAGAATCGTAATTAATAGCAATAATACTAATAAGTGAACATGATGTACTGTAGCAACCGTTTTTCAAAAATATGGACATAAATGAACCGGGTTTTGAGATGGAACTTTAGAACAAATTTAATTACCCTTTCATGTGACACTGTTATGAGAGGTTTCTTATGCTGCAGCCTGGGCCTGAAGCTGGTGTTCATCTTTTCCAATTTTTCCATAAGTCTCCAACTGCATGCATATATTCACCACTAGGCTCTATCCATCAAGTTGAGTGAAGAAGTAGCCACAAGATGAGCAGAAAGAAACATAGATGGTATGGTGAAGCTCAAGAGAAGAAGACAAAATGAGAATGGGGATGGTCCGATTCCACCACCACTTCAAAGCTTTAACCGCTTCAGATCATGAAAACGGTATTTAAAGGACGGTTCAGCTAAGAAAGCCACATGTTCAAGAATAAAAAAATTAAATTAAAAAAAAAAACAATTATACACTTTATTCTTTTAAAATGCAGTTTTTAAGTGATTCCTGAGATTTGCTTATTGTTTTGCAGTGAAAGAAGGCACACATTCTATTATAGGTAAAACAAGATAATAATATATCTTCGAATAACAATATACAAGTTTTTTAAATTAAATTGTAGTTTATCTAAGATTAATTGTGTATATTATGAATATAAACAAGCTTACACTTTTGATAAATCAGAAATAATTATCATAAAAATCATGAGGTGAGTAATGAAGAATAGTAGAGATTTTTTTAATGAATATATTTATTTTTATTATAATTATAAGATCATGGGTTTAGTCCGATTATTAGTAATTTATGATCATTATCCAATCCACATGTTTAAGGTAATATTTTAGCATAAGTTATAAAATCTCAATTTCAACTAATTAGTCCGTTCAATTAAGATAGAATCATGATCATAGATGAATATGTTAGAATTCAATCATATATACATGACAATACTCTATGAAAAGAATTATCTAATATATACATATAAATAGTATATTTATTTTTAACCATCTTAAATGTTATAGGTGGAGGATAATATATATTCTTATCTAGAACACTAATTAAGTTTAAGAAAGTGAGTCTCCCTTTTGTTCTAAAAGACAAAATACTCTATAAATGAAAGGGGCTAAGGCTCATGCCATGATGAAGCATAGTGCGCTTTCCATTTAAGTCCCAATTAATTAGTATTCATTTTAACCCAAACAAAACGCTCCTCTACTTTTTTATCCTTCTACTATTTTTTTCTTCTTTGTTCATTCTTACAAAAGTAAAATTTTGATGTGGGTTGGTGGGTGGCTTTTGCTGCTGAATTATGCTTAAATTAAACGAGATAAAAGGAAAGCCAACTAAACACTTTTATTTTCTCCTTTTCGGACAAATTAAGAAAATCAATGAATTCAACCGTATTCTAAATGCTTACAACAATTGGTGGTATAAATTATGTGGCTGGTGAAACATCATAAAATGTGGTCTTTTTTTATACATAAAACAAGGCGTCGTTTGTAATATCTGGCAATTACCTACCTTCCATTTATGACTAGTACAAAATAAGAGAGGAATGTTAAATCGAATAAAGAGAAGAAGGTAGAGTATTGTTGTGATAACTTGCAAGTCGTTGTCACCTACGTGTTAAATAAATGTTGTATTTGACATGGTAACTAGTACTAAATACAAACCTTATATATAGCTCACCTATTTAAAAGCGTAACTGTGTTTTTTGCATTGAATTAAAAACATGATGAATTAAGAAAAAAACTTGTGGCAATAGAAATGGAATCGCAGATGAAACGGCAAATAGGATGATGATGATGATGATGGGTAGGTGAGAAGATATGGAAAGAAGGTAAAGCTTGTGTTTGAAACAATGGATCCATGCCCTCTTGTCCCCATCCAAAACCACGTGACGGTCACTCCAAATCACAAGCTGACGTTAAACGTATCTTTAATTTAAAAAAAAGAGGAGATTATTTGCTAATTGTTAATGTAATTTAGCATATCTCATCTCTAATCTAATATTGGTAGAAGGAGCATGTCAAGACCTTGAAAGCACCCTTGTCTTTTCATAATGTAGTTTTAGCTTTTTGGGTTGTCATGCATCTTTTTGACAGACTAGATTTGATTAGTAAGCCAACTTTATTCGCAATAATATTGTCCAACACCACTTTATTTTATTAGTTATACTAATTCTCAGCTCATTCAATTAAACCTAATATAGTTGGAGATTTTAATAAATAACATATTTTATAATATATAAATAAATGTAAATTTTATCTTATTTTATAAGATTGAGTTAGACTTAAAATTTATTTTTAATATGATATCAGAGTCATTTAGAGTTTATTATAACAAAAATTTATTAAGCTTATTAGACAATCGGATAACGACTCACCGATAAATATATAGTCACTTACATTAATTGATAGTTTTGATGTGAGAAATGTGTGTTAAAAATTTATATCTATTAGAGATAAAAATATTTTCTAACATATATAAATAGGGCAAATTTCAATCTTATAAATTGATTTTATAAAATCAAATTAGATTTAAAACTAATTTATTAATAAGTATAGAATTTTCAACCATTCATTCAATTCCTAAGTATTCAAGCCATATAATTGTATTATTATAGTCGAATTGTTTGAAATAATACAATAAAAAATATTGGAGGACGACCTTCCAATGTTTGAAATAAATAGACGATTAATTAAACGTCGGGTTAAATAGTATCTATATAGGACAAAATAGTTATAGGGTGATAACATTTGGACACTTCAATAATTCAAACATTTTATTGGCGTCTCTATTTTTTTAGTTCATTAATTAACATAAATAATCATATCAATTATTTATTTGTCAACTCTTTCCATCTATAGTAAATTCGTACTGCATGATCATGTTTTCTTCTTCTTCTTCGTATTTAAGAATGTTCCATTCTAACCTCTATAATTATTAAATAGGTAGGACAATCTGGTAGTATAATAATGACTAATCTGTATTAAAGGAACACTTCTCATAAAGGTGACTTATCTTTATAGGTGAGACTGAATGTTAGACTCTTTTTTTTTTTCCTTCTTATTTAGACAGCAATATATATTAAATGAAGACTTGTTTTTTTAGATATAAATTTTAATGAATAAAGAGTAAAAAAAATCTATAAATAGTTTTATTTTTTATTTCATATAAAATTTATCTTTATAGAAATAATTTCATTTGTGTTATTTCTAACGTGTCTGAGATTATGTGTCTTACAATTATATGTTTTCATAACAAATTATATTATTTAGGAGGTGACAATTAGTAAATTGAGTGGGCTGAATATATTTTTTATTAGAGTAATTTTTTGTGTATATAAATAAATATTTGGAATTGTTAAGGGATTCAAACATTCCTATGAAGTGTAAAAATGAATTATAATAAATGTGAGCGTGTAATGGATGTTATAGATACTTAAAATAAGATATAAATTGGTAGTATTGGTAACAAGATGCTAAAACATATAATTCTATGATTTTGGACGCATAAGACTTTCACTTAAGTGGTGCATAATGATTTTTACGTACTGATATGTATATTTAAGAAGAAGAAAATATAACTTAAGTTATGATTTAGCAAGAGAGAGACTGAGATAGTTGTTTCTCATATGATACTTGACTTCAAATGTTCAAGCAATAAAAATATCACTTAAGCATTAAAGTGATAGTAGTATATGATATTTATAAAATTTGTTGGAATGTTTAATAAATAAATCTTCTCGCTCAAACAACAATAAACAACAATGTGATACTTAAAATAGGTGAGAAGTAGTTACTCAAGATACAGATTCAATTCTCTTTCCTTTAAAACTTACATTTGAAACTCACACAAGTCTTCATGAGAAAATAATATCACTCAAATAAAATAAACTCATTTACAAAATGTCCACTTGATAATATATATATATATATATATATATATATATATATATATTTTGACATATGTGTTATCTTAATGTTATATTATCCAATCTTTCTAATATCAAATTTTTTTTAATAAATAAATATCTTTTATTGTAAAAAAATATATTTTGTAATCATGCAAAGAACTATTTTTTATTTACTTTATATAATATTTATAAGCATGGTATATTTGATAAAGTAATTAATTTAACGTTTAAATTTAAGTATTTTCAATTTATAAACAAAATTATTAAAGAAAATATAAGTATGTTAAAATTTATCTTAGTGGATTGAGGAGGGGATTTGTGCGGAGGGGAGTGAGTACATTTGTGAGGATTAGAGAAGATGTGAAAGGATATCTGAGGTTGTTTGAATTGAGGAATTATGGAGTGAATTTGTGAAGATGATTTATTGTAAGTTTACAAATTTATCCTTGTTATTAAAAAATATTTAAATAAATTATGATTTTTTTTATGTATGTTTGAATTAACTAAAATTTTCTAATATATAATATCCATAATTACTTATATTTTTTAATAAAAAATTAAAAAAATATAAGAAATTATTTTTTGTTAAATTTAAATAAATTTATTAAATATATTAAATTTTTTGAAAATAATATTTATTATTTATATTCCTTTGTTATTTTATTTAACTGTTGATATTATAATTTTATTTTTCTATTTTATTATTTTCATTATTTATAATTATATGTTGTTATTAATAGTATAATAAATTTTTTTTAAAATTATTAAATAAATTTATGTAATATTTAATTTTGTATATTATTATAAAATGCATGCATGAGCCTATTTGAGTAAAATACATATGAAAGAAAAAAAAAAAAAGTCTCCACCCGATTGCTGTTAATTAATTACCAAACTTAGGGTTTATTTGGTATTATAAAGTATTTTTATTTATATTTTATCAATAAATTACTTGACCTGCGGGAAAGATTGTTGTCTGTCTTTCAGGTGAAGGACAACATTATTATTTAATCAATTATTTCAATTCGTTGGAGAGTAAATTATTTTTTATATATTAACCCTTATTTAAGATTGACTTTGGCAATAAGTATGATTTTTATATAATTTTCTATATCAAATAAAATAGAATGTTTATTTATTAACAATAGAAACATTTTGTACTGAACACTAGCTAGTATATTTCCTTGTTGTTTTTATAATTAAAAATGAAAATCTTAACTAGAAGTCTAGTAGCCAGTTTTTGCAATCATACAAATATGACATTAGAGTAAGTAACTGTAATCATATGTTGCTTTCAGCTTACGCGACGATGGAGATTCCCTCTTTTTCTATTACTAATTAAAAGCGGTTAACACTGAGTAATAGTAATGATATCACAAACTCGGAGACAGAAAACAATGTAGGATCTCGTAAAACACAATTTCAAGAACAAGCAAAGTCATGCCTGTGTATCGTGTCATCTTGTGTACATAGAAAATACTCTAGTTTAAAATTTTCATAGAAGCTCTATCTTTCAACTTTTATTCTTTATACTGTGTTAGAAAAGACATCTGTAACATGTTCCAGCTTTTATTATGATGAAAAAGCTCCATGCTCCTCTCCTTTTTTCAAAATAATTATAATCTTTTGAATTTCTTTTATACAGACCATTAAGATATTTGGTGAAGCCCCACAATCAATTTAGCTTAAGCTGTTCACATATTTCAGTATCAATTTGAAATAGAAGACAGGTTATTATTGAGTAAAATTTTCCAGTTGACAATTATGCTGCTCCTTTTTTTGCTACAAAGCAAAGTCAGTGATGGTGTTTCACTACAATCCATATGACATTAGCTAAATACCATGAACTAAAATACATCAGTATGCTAATTATGTTACTGTCCCTTTCGGTTACCCTACGCCATTTACTTTTACACAAAGATCAATTAGATGCATTGAAGCCACTGTATAGAAAGTTATGCATAATTGTGCAAACAACATCTATTTTTTTGGTACAAGATTTTTGTGTGAATTGGTTTTAGTTGGTGATGATTTGTAAAATGGTTTGTGTTTGAATGTGTTTATTCTAAAATTATGACATCTCTATATACTTTTATTTGATGTAAAAATGATTTCAACTTAAAATAAAATTTTCAAAGTAAAACTAATCATACAAACATTATACTAAGGTTAACTAAGGTGAATCCGAAAGACAGTTAGAAGAGTTGCAGGAAATTAAGGTTATGCCCTGTGAGATGGAGGCGACATAATCATGTATTGTAAATACAAGTGTGATTGTACAGAAGTTAATAATTTATATGACAGATTCACGAAGGCTGGTAAAGTTTCCACTTCATGCTGGAAAGCATAAGCAGAGTCGACACACAGGAGCAATGTCCTTCTGTTATTTCCTTACACAAATGGTACGCATATTCAGACCCACTAACATCACTGCTTTTTTTTCAACTTTCTGGGGCCGCAGAGACAACATAACCGACAATGTCTAATTACGTAACATTACTTCAGAATGCATCAACAAAATAGCAATTTTTTGAAATTTAATCACTGGGTCATTCATGTAATTTTTTTTAAGAACATGTTAAATGAAGCAACTTCAGATGAGTTCTTCACCTTGGGCCCTGAAAGAAATTCACCAAATTAAATGCTGTATAGTTTGTGGGAGTGATTAGTGAACTGTTGTGTATCTCATCATGATTCCTATACTTCTAAGAGCATTTATAAAAAAATATAAGCAGATTCATCTTCATTTTTCAGTTTTAAAGCTTTTGAGTATGGCGAGTTGTTTGATGACGAAATGGAATTGGATTGTGCTGCATTCATATGTGTTGTTCGGATCACTCTTATCCACGGTTGTGATGTCACCTTCTCTGAGCTTTTGTATTATTGTTAATTATTGCAGTCTTAAGCTATACACCTTTTCCGTTTAATAACGAAACCATAAGTCTGTGTGTAGGTGTTTATTTAGCTGAATGGCACATGCACGCATCCATTGAGCCATCATCCTTACTTGATCACATGGTGGTGGGGATTAGCACTGTAAATATAAGTGATGCATGGTCCTAGCCCCCCAACAAATCTACAAAATTTGCTTTTGTTGCTTCCCAATTAGATATAAGACCAAAAGGGTGGAGAGGGGTCCAACTTGTTCTACCTTTTTGTACGAGTCAAATGTCACAAGTTTCTGGAGTCTTACTTTACATTTTTATTATAGTCTGATAAGGAAAATAGAAAAACGTTGGAAATTTTCTGCAACCACTGATAAAAGGTGAAAAAGCAGGCATTTCCTAGAAACACTACCTTTTTTCCTTTCTTATACTTTTTACCTCGTGGATGCGATAAGCTTTGTCTTGCCCCCCAAAATAAATTAAATATGAAATCTGCATGACTGCTATTGGGATCCTTTTGGTGATTAGGCAGCAAACAAGGATTTGGTTTCTAAGTATTGGTAATGAGCAGTGAATGGACAGTGATCCGATTTCTCAGCTCACAAATTTGGTCATGAAATTTGTCTTCAATGTCTTGTAATTACAAGACATGACATGGCTTGAATGTAGTTGAAGCTAACGTAAGAGACGGAGACAGGTTACCTTACATTTGGTACAGAAGCAAAAGAAATGAGAAAAAGTAGAACCAAAAATAGTGGACCTTCCATGAATTCTGATAAAAAAGCAACCCAACAAATCCCATAACACGGAAGTTGCATCCACCATAGATCAATAATAATGTTGAGTAACAGTCCAAAATGGTTGAGGTAAATACTGTTAATGAGACATAGGCACAGATTAAACGGGAACCCAACTTGGTACCATTGTTTCTCAGCATTACTTTCAATTTTGCCTTTGCTTTGGGGAAAGGAGGACAAAATAAAACAAAAACACAAGTTTGATGTCCTTTATTTTCTTAAAATGCTAATTCTGTCATTTTTTTTCTGTCTGCATCTATCCAATGGGCTATGGTGGTGGTGGGAGTTGGACCAAGAAGCCCATTCCAAGATTTCCGTGTACTTATTGGGTTTCAACTTTCAAGCCTTTTATGTTTGTTTTTAATTTTAAATCAGCAACGTTTTAAAATTTACAGTAAAAACATTTTTGTATTTAGTCACTTTTTATTATAGATAAAAACTACCCATTATGAGAATTTCTATATATATTAATGAAACGTCAAGATGAACTAAAACACGTTGTCTAATGATTTCTTCTATTAATTATTTAATTCACTTAAATCCTATAGTACCTGATATTGCATTCTTAGATGATAAAATCAGTTAAAAACTATACATGAAAAAAGAGGTTTAAATATGTTGAGAATCCTTTCAAACATGCACTTTTATATGTTTATTTTTTTTTTAATTTTAAACAGTATAAAGTAATATTTTTATTATTGTAATTTTTTCTTTATTTAAATCATTTATTCTTTACTATATACTCTCTTTTCAGCTATTGTCCTCATATTAAGAGAATAATTTGGTTTTGAATCCTATCAAAAAAAATTTCACAAGAACTAATTCAAAATAAACAATATATTAAGGACTAAAATAAAAAAAATTAACATATTGAAAAAATATTGACACGGATAAAAAAAAATACAAAACTAAGTATAAATTATAAAAGATTTTGTATAAACTAACAGGTATTTAAACCTATTAAAAAATCATAATACAATAATTGTTTTTATTAATAATCAAGACTCGTGAAAATCATTAATTTTACCAATTTTTGGAACTAAAGATTACTTCATTTCAGAACAAAAATACACACCGAACTAAAATAGAGGGACAGCTAAAAGAAGGTAGCATAAAGAAAAAGAATTTCATATTATTTTGTCAAAAGATTATATTAGGATGAGTGATACTAGGAATGTTCTATTGATGGTATTCTTACTCTTTTAGAAATGACTGGATCAGACATTTGTTTAGGAAAAAGGATGTAGAATCAGTTCATCCCTCCGTCTAAATATTCATTATTTGGAGACTTGTGCATAATCTCTTTACCAATAAGGATGATAATTCAAAACAAGTTGTTATGTGATTTCCCCTTGTTATCATTGTGAAAAGAATATTGAAACAGTTGGATATTTATTTTTGTCCTTGTCCTAATGCAGGTAAATTCTAGTATTGGCTTAGTTTGAGTTTTCATATTGATCATGAAGAAATTATTTTACTTATAAAGATAATGGATACTAGTTGAACTGAACTTTTTAATACAAGCAGTTATTTACTATGTTACAGAAGTCAATTGGTTCAACTGCAACTTTAACACCAGAATTTCATACATGAAGCTTAAAAATCATATTTTTATTAGTGTTAATCTAATTGGTAGCATACCATATGTATGCACTCTCCCACTTATAAGAACTCCAAAAATATTTAAGGCTTTCAGCATATCCACAAGCCGGGTTCTTGCATATTTTATCTTTCCTGTAACTTGGTTGCCTCGTTCTTGTTTATGGATTAAATGCAACTTGCAAAAGGTTTATTGGGCAGTTTGAGGAAGTATTTTTACAAATTTCGTTCCTGCTTTTATTAGTTGTTTTTCTATATTTATTCATATACATTAATCTGTTCATCTTGAGTTGTTGGGTGCTATATATGTTCTGGAATTTGCTTTAGAAAAGGCTGATAGAAGTTGTGGATTGAGAATGATTCTATGCTTGTGTTTCAAGTTTTTTCATAATTAAAGCATTGTTCCTAGGTAACTAAGAACGAGAGGACAAAATATGATGTAATAATACACATAATATGAACTTCCATATTTCTCATATATGCAGGGGTAACCAATAGATGTGATAGATGATGGTTGTCTAAAGTACAATCTGTCAATCTCATACGAAACTGTCCTACCTATTTCTACAGCACAAATAAGAAGATAATAAAGCAAATTTTCCATTATGCATACAATAACAGGAGTGACTAAGTCACTGGATTAACAAAGGGACAAAAACAGTTATTAGATGCATCAAGAAAGTTTAACACACGACTCCCCTTACATAGAACTGAACATTGAATCCAAAAACGATCAATTCTCTGAAGGATTGAAGTGAATATTAAATTATTAAAATTTAAAAGGGATAAAAAAGACTGAAGAAGCCAAAAGAAACTCATCGAACAGCAGATGGTGAAGCTATTGTCACTACAGGTGCAGCAAGTGCTAGCTTTAGAACCATATGGTCAATCTGTTCTACCGGCACCTGACAAATATGTTTGAATTAGGGAAAGTAATGAAGCTCTCAGATGGACATCACAAATAGTCCACTCCAGTCTAGAAGTTGTTCCAAATGCAACAAATGGTTGGTTATGATCAAAGCTAAGCAAAACCATTTATAAAGTAAAATGATCAGAAATGACAATAAACGTATGAATCGTTGTACACCGACAGTTTATAGACACCCCATGTTCCAAGGTTATAACTTTATCAACATACATACAAAATAAATAAGTAAATATAAGAAATACATTGCAAGGACACAACTCTGTGCTTTTGTAACATTTTTCTCCAAACTGCATAATGGGACACATGCACAAAATACGTTTAAGTAAAATCATGTCCCAAACAATCATGAATACTGGGAATTTACCATCAATAAGTATTATACTTAAATAGTTTAACCTAACTAATCATATGAAAGACCAAAAGAATATGCAGTGCTTGAAAGGAGAAAGTAGGAGTAAAACAATGTACAGTTTGTGATTATTCATCCTAGTAATCTCAAATCCACGTTTTGAAAGTCCATCCTCTGGTTATATACATGTCACAGACAATTAGTATATAATTGCCTTCACATTTATTAATCCAAGTATTAAACTTCTAAATATTATCTTTTTAACAAAGCAATAAGATATATAATGTCCCAATCTCATCGTTAGCCTTTGCAGAAGGAGGATAGAGAACCGTGCATTCATTTTTCCAGTATTAAGAAGCTCAGTAGCCATAACATAGCCTTTGCAGAAGGAGGATAGAGAACCGTGCATTCATTTTTCCAGTATTAAGAAGCTCAGTAGCCATAACATGCTAAATATAATCAAAACCACACTAAGTTTCATTCTAAGAATAGAAGTTTTGATTCGTTGTTTAGAAAAAGCAGGCTTCAATTCAATCCCTTTACTATTTAGATAAAAACCTACTTATTAATTTTCTCCGAGTAAAGGAGCAATTGAAGCAAAGCAAAGTCCTGCTCTCCCCATCTAGATGTATAATCTTGGAACTTTTAAGATTAAACTACTCATCTAGTCGGTATAGTTCACATTATTCTGTAGATGTGGCATATGGGAAGCTCTCGGAACAGAGACAGATAATAATTTCTTATTATACATATAAAATGTTCGCCAAAATTGTACAAATTTGCACAGCACACAAGCAAAAAAGTATTGTGCAGAACAGAACACAAATGTTTAGTTATTTATTTATGTTATTCTCTGTATCATTGCTTCTAACACCCAAGTATAAAATTTATCAACAAACTAGACCAAAACAATAAGAAGAATAAACAACTTTCTTTGAATAATTTGCATTTGCTTCTTTGACAGCTCATGCATAATCTAGATGTAGAGCTCATACAATAGGATAAATTTTGCATAACAAAAGATATTTCAAGTACTCTTCCCATAGGACAACCAAGGGAAGTATTACATAATATTGAAACGGAATTAAAATTTAATTATAGAAGAAGGGCAAATATATCAAGTCAATGATGTCAGTTTAGAAAATAAATTGTGGAAATTTAGCAGAAACATCAAGACACTTAAGAAATTTAGTATAGCCCATAACGTACATTGTGACTTTGTCATTATTCTACAACTAATAAGTGCATATTTGGCTTGCACTCCACATCAACCCAAAATTGATCTTGGAGGACAGAAGGATGTGCTGATAAATTTTCAAAATCATTTGGATGTGACTGAAGATTACTTCTGCCGAAATGTTTTTCTTCATTTCAAAATAATTAAGTTGTATAAAATACATTTTATTCAAGAGCAAATTTTCACAAATTATCCAGACAAGCCCTATTTCCTGACCTCCATGCCTCTAGAAAGACTGAAGTTGCCTCAGGAGATGTTATGAGAACCCAATCAAATGCATTGTCTGCATGCATCAAGGATGATGTGAAGAAAGGAATCAATGAAAAATGATGAGGCACTCACATGCAAGACTTGACAACATGACAGATCTTGTCATGTGTATCAGAAAAGATAACTGAGATATTACATGTAAAATTGCGAAAGATTTTTAAGTTATCATACATTCATAAACATAAAAGACCCACAGCTATACATTAGGCCAAATTCAATCCAGCCTATTTACACAATTTTTTCCCATTAGTTGGGCCAGTTATTTGACATTGAATGATGGGGATGTGATACGCAACTCTAGAAGGCCCGCAATTCATAAACAAATCCATGATCATACACACAATGCTAGCAGTGAAAAATTGTGCTAAGCAGTGAAAATGTCCCCCGTGATTTGAGCTAAGCTACAAAGGAAAGTAAAAGCAAAAAATGATTGTATTTGCAACTTGAAACAAAACAAAAAAAAACTATATTAAAATTAAACAAAAGAATACAATTTGTTCACGCAAACAGAACAAAAAACAAAAGGAATCCTTTGCTAGCTGTGTAATCATCTGGATCCGAAGCCAGCCAACCTGCCCAAGATTCCCTGTTTGTATGGCAAATACGTTTTCTTCTTCAAATCCTCGGATTCCGCTTTCTTTCTGGCATAGTGCAATTCATGGGCGGAGAGAGGTTCCTTTCTTCTGGGTCTTGGACCTGGGCTTGGGTTTGGGATGGAAGTCTTCGGGTCTTGAGGCTTTTTGTAGAAAGCGGGAAACTTCCTCAAGGGGTCCTTGCTGGAACCTCTCCCTTCAGAGGCACTGCGGAAAAGCAAAAAGTCTCTGAGTCTCCATTTCCTGGAACTCTTTGAACTCGACGAAAGCGAAACTGCGTTGGAAACCGAACCCTCTTTGTTCTCCTGCACTTTGTTGGGTTCCTCGTCCCACGTATAGTGAGAAATTCTATTACAAGGAGAGAGCGAGCGCGTGACTCTGCTGCGACTTGAACTGGAACAAACACTCCTGTCCCTTCCTCTTCTCTCCTCCTCTACTTCTTCTCCCTTTAAATCCCCCTCTTTCTTCTTCCCTTTGGCCTTCGAAGATCTTCTGGGCTCGACAGCAGGGAGAAGCGGACTTTTAACGGAGTCCGACAAATCGTCCTCATTGAGCGGCTTGATTTTGCCGCCGTCGAAAAGTTCTTCAGCAGATCGAGGGCTCTTGGATTCCTCGTCAACAAAAAAGGCAAACCCATCGTCATCCTCAGCATCGCTCTTCCCTTTATGTCCATGTTGTTGTTCCAAAACATAAGTGGAATCGAATTGGGCGAAAAACCTGGAGGGGCTTGAGGGTGCACTAAGGCAAAAATATTCCCCGAAGCGCTTGGGCGAAGAAGGAGCACTGAGATAGGGCGAAATCCTTGCGCGGTTGAAATCGAAAGGATCCTTAGAGGGACTTGCAGTGGGAGTATGTGTGACGATTTCCATGTTGAATGTTGAAGTAATTAGTGGTAGCAAGAGATGGGTGATGGTTATATATATGCAGAGAAGAGAAGAGAAGAGAAGGGTGAAGAATGAGATGATGATAATGATGAGAAAAGAGATTAGATTGTTTTGTTGACCAGTGACAGACAGGGGCACGTTTGCGTCTTAACCTAGCCGCCTTTTAATACCGCTTGCTTAAATTATGTGAAATTGTCTCTGACTTAGGTGCGAATAGAATGATGTAACTGTAATAGGAGTACCATTCTCACTGGACCACATGCTATGCATCATTTTTAACGTGTTGTTTGGTCACCTATGGTACACAATTATTTATATCTTTAAGGTTCTAGGTAACACCTTACCACCCACCTACGGTTGCTTTTAACATCCCACGATACATTGCCAATTTTTCAGATCCACGCCCTTCTTAATTACTAACACTTTTCTCACTTTTTATACTTCATCTCTCAAACTACACGTCTACCTACATTTTTTTCAATTTTAAGTTCCCAACCAATGTTATATATATAAATAAATGGTAATAATTAGTATTTTAGTAAATGTCTTCTATATAATATAATAAGTTTTTATTACCTTGTGTAGTTATGTTAAATTTAATCCAATTAAGAAACCATAAAAATAATCAAATAATTCATGTTGGTGTTCTATATTTGAAAATGCAATTACATCATTTTAATGTAAAACTTTGTGACTATGATCAATATAAAAGCAATTGTTGGTTTGAAGTAAAGTTTAGTATTAAATAATTGATATGGGTCTCTTTGACGAGGGTGTATGTGTAATGGCAAGCAATGAAGCATGAGCACATCAACCCCATTCTGTGTGTTTGTCTTAGTCATAAATATATGATGACTTGTGTTTAAGTTGTAATAGTCAAATAGAAGGTGGTATTAGAAATATGCAACCTTTGATAGTTCTCAATTTCGGTGGCGGTAAGCAAAGGATGAACTTCAATTCTAGAAGAAAGTGACATTTTCTTTCTAATCCTTATTATATTATGATGATTACGATACTTCAGAATCCTACATCATAGTTCTTTTTTCCATAATTTTATAGTAATTAGTTATTAAAATAATTTATGCACTCTATCTTAATATTATATATAAATAGATTTATTTTTCCCATTAGTTTGGTAACGACTAAATCAAGTTTGATTTTTTATATGTTTAAACCGACCTGACTACCTCTGTGGCAATGAAAGTCGTGATAAGTACTTCTTTTATTCTAACACAGTAAAGTTGTCATATTTTATACTCGTACAATTTAAAAAATAAACTTTGATGTTATATATCGATGATGTTTGTTAATTTTTTTTCCATTTAGAACCGAAAACTATGGTATTTTAGCTAACGTGAAGTCGGTCCACATCTGTTGGTCTCATTTCAAGTTTTAGTGATTCAACTTTACGAGAACAAGAAGAATTTTTTTTGAGCATAAAATATAATAAATATAAAATAAAGTAATTATTAAATTAAATATGAGATTCCTAAAACATACTCTGTTATATATAAATTGAATTGTAACTTTTCCACCTTTAATTATGATTATGTCTTAATTGAATGATTTAAGCTAATTGATTGAAATCCCTTGATCTATGCTCATAATGTAAGATATATAACGATTTATAAATAACCAAACACCGGATTAGACACATGATTTTTTATTAAGAATAAAACTAATTGAAGCATAGAACCAAAAGATGTAAGATTAATTTGGTACATATGCTTTAATAATTTGTTTTGAAAAATTACCGTAAGATTTTATTATATTTTGAAATATTATGGTTAAGTTGCCTTTTTTTATCCTTTTTAGTACTATATTTAGTGTTAGGTTTTCAAATATATCACGAGTGAAGGTTATGTATTAACAAGTCCTTAACATATGCAGTTCTATATGATTACATAAACATGGAAGAAATTGTATTGACAGGGGTTAATGTGAGAAAATAAAAAATTAGACATTTGCTACACTCGTGGGTCCAATTAATGCTAAAATACTGCAAGCATTAAGGTGAAATATTAAATGTGGCGAGAGATGAAATCCCTTGAATGCAAACTCCCACGTAGCAGTGCATTGAAATTTCTTTGGCCATGAAAAAGACTTTAGAAATAGTACAGCAAGAGGAGACACTTGGCATTTTCTTATCCTCGTGTCATCTAAAGTAAATGCAGGATCAAAGATTATCCATGTATTTGTCCCTTTCTTCCATGTCAAATATATTGTGCTTTCAATTTCAAATATTCTTATCAACACAACAAAAAGTTACAAAGTACAAAGGAAAACCATGTTAGCATGTCCCAAGAATATCATTAACAGCATCTCCAAGAATTGCTTGCAGAATGAGCATTTTTTAAACAGTATCTTTATAGGTAGAAAAACAAAAGGGAATAGGGTGTGAGAGGATGGGATGCAAATGCAATGGGGGGCAGAGGAAGAGGTTTAGGTGGTTGAGAAAGAAAGAAGGTGGGGAAAGGAAGAGAAAAGAGTGAGTTTTTCTTCTTAATTATGGTGGTTGTTAAGAATTATCATTACGTGAAGATTTTCTTTTAAAAAGTGTGTGGTGTTTTAACATTAATATTTTTAAATTATTAATTTGGAAAAATATATATTTTTAATTATTTTAAAAAATATAAACGATTAAACAGAATTTTTTAAAATATAACGAATCAATCTGAAGTAAAGGTATGTAAAGGTGTCAATGCAGGCCGACTCGTTCCTCATAAACTCGTCCTGTCGTCCTGCCTTTAGCTTGTAAAGTACAGGTAGGGTTGGCCCGCCCCACGTAAGGAGTGGAGACTTATTTCACTAGTCCGTCCCACATAGAAATAACTCACAAGTTTGCGAGTCAGTCTGCATAACTTTTTTAAAATTCCTTCTTATTACTAACAAATTAAAATTTTATCTGTGTTTCAATTCATTTAATTAAGATAAAGATATATATATATATATATATATATATATAAAAGTATGAGGGTTGTCGGAAGACTTGATTAAAAATAATTAAAGTTTTCATTATATCTATTTTTTCCTATATATGTATGTAAAAGTATAAGAATATCTTATCAAAGTTTTTCTACAAAATGTTTTAATGAAGATGACTAATTTGTTAACTATCCTAATTGAAATCTCTTCTTATATTATTTTTTTATTTTTTTTTAAAAATAAAACTTTACTTAAAATTAATTCCACTATCATTCTTAATACTAACTCATTTAGATGATTAAAACAAAACATTTCTTTTTTTAATACATTAAATTTAATTTTTTAAATAAAATAAAATGAAGGTCACACTACAATAATGAGGTGAATAAGGTATGGTTTATTTTTTTTACAAAAAAAGTAAAATAATTATTTTTTTTATTTATGGCTAGTGGGTCAACCTGCCTCGCTCTGTTGTTGACCCACACAGACTGCGGGTTATGCAGGACGAGTCAAAACGAGTCAACGAATTAGATTAATGAATCCGTCCCACACTTTTGGATAACATACTGCAGATCAACCCGCATGACTCATCCTATCATTCCTAGGTAAAAGATTGAAAAATAACCTTATTAATAATTTAGCCACAATAAAGAATAAAGAGGTTGATATAATTTTTTACTTTTACTATGTGATGGGAGTTGAATAAAGAAGTCTATTATTCTCCGATTTATCTATACTTCCTAAATCCTAATTATTAGTTTTTAATTTTTAAACTTTTGCATCCATCAAACCCAAACTTAATGCATGTCAAAACTCTATTTAAACGTTTAGACGAATTAGACCAAGTAAATTATATCTTCAGCTGATTTCACAGATTAAGAAAATCATTCTTGAGTTTTTTTATTTTGGAAATATCCTTATCCCTGAGTTAAACCTAAAATTCATATTTTAATAATATTATTAATGTTTATATTTTGTTAGGTCTTTATCTTAACAATAACACATTTTTTGCTTATTGATAAGTGGTTAAAGTTGCATTATTATGATATGGTAGGTCAAGAGATGAGGCGAAGTTTCAAAATATTGATTACAGAGGTTGGTGAAGGATGTGATGTGTGAATCAATTGCTTGGAGAGTAGAAAGTCTCCTAGCCTTAAGCTTTTTAAACATAGAGGTTGCAAATATCAAGTATAGCTATCTTAAATAAAAACTCATTATTCAAACAAAACTACTAATTTCACCGTTGATTGATTAATTAGTATGAAAAAATTTATATGGCTGCAATTTTGCAAAAAAAAATTTTTTTATGAGAAATGAAATGCTTATTATTTATATTTGATTTAGGAGAAACTAAAGTTACCTCCCCTAATATAATGTAAAAAATAAACGTACTTGTACTGGTTGGTACTGGACGAGCCAGTCTCGGTTACTGATCGCCCAAGTTAATAACACCTTAAAACATATAGTAAATAATGGTAACAATAGTTACCGTAGTGTTGAATGAGTCAATCTATATCCTAGAATATACTGAAATATTTCTAACAAACCATCTAAAACAGAATTAACTGAAAAATGTACATCCCTAGTAATAAGGGATCACGATGCACGTCAAATAATAACTCATGGACGGTCTATCAGGATCAGGGTCCATAAACCAATACTATAAATAGAGCCATCTGCGAAGAAGTAATGTACGCTTTTGACATTTACCAGAACATGCTTTTAAACTAAAATACTTACTCGAGCGAGTACCTTTTCCAGGTAACCCCGACCAACCGAGCATCAACACATCAACAATTGTACGTAAAGTCACAGATACTATCTAGGTCCTCCAACCTATGCAGGTACAATAAACTCTCTACTTATAAAATAAACAATCATTTCCTTATATTTTTAATAAAATAATATTCGCACCCTATATTTTTAAATAAACATTTAGTTTTTGAATATTTTTAGTAAATAACATTCATTTCTCTTATATTTTTTTATAAATTTATACTACGTTTTTATTTTATATGAAAATAATATATTAACTGAAACCTAAATAAAAAATAAAAATAAATTTTTATAAGAAAAAATTGAATGATTTAATCATATAAAATTGAACTCATTTTTATCTCAAAGTCTTAAATGATGTTATGTTTTGAGAATAACGAGCGAAACACATAACATATATTCTATCCTTATTCAGTTCGAAAATTTATTTGGCAAACAATAGTGATGGTATCCCAAGTGAAATTAGTCTCTGGCCTATTCCGTTGGAGTAAACTTGTTGTAACACAGAAAAATATATCAGACTAAGTTTAAATTACATATTCACCCTTCGCATGCTATTAATAAAGTAAAATTTGTACTCGTATTTTATTTATATTTATACTTGCATTAACATCAAATGTAAATATAATAATAAGATAATAAACTTAATAGTATGTTTTATAGTTGCTTATTTATTTATTTTTATCAAAAGTACTATTTTCTAAAAAATATTACTATTTATATTTTTCTAAGATAACTTATAATGTAATGAAAATATAAATTATGTGACATTTTTAATACATAATGAAACCATCATACTTTTTATATTTAAAAGCTTTCATTTTTATTTTTTTTTTTATTTTAAATTTGTCTATAGAAGTTTTCTAAATAAAACAAGGAATTGAGTCTCACTTATTTATTAAAAATATAAGGAAAATAAATATTATTTATTAAAAATATATAAAAAAGTAAATGTTTATTTAAAAACTAGAATGGATATGAATGTCATTTTATTAAAACAACTATGAAAATAAGTGATTTTAAAACCCAAAGAAGTGTGAGTATCAATTAAAATAACCTTAACAGTTTGACTTAATTGTGAATTTATATAAGCTAATTAATTTTTACGATGGATCTGATATAATGTATGCTAAATTATAATGGCTGGATAGATCTTTTGAAAAGAAATTAAATTTTAGAAATTTATGAAGAATTTAAAATCATATTTAAAAAGTAAAGAGGAAATAAATATTTTCATACTTAATCGTCTTTTATATTTACGTCTCTTCTCTTTACTCTTCACCTTCACGGTTTAGTCTGGACATTATTAACTTAGTCAAGAATTGGTCGATGTTAATGTTATTTTTTTTCATTAATATATGCCAATATTAATTAATAATCAGTGTTGGTAAGAGTCTTTTTAGTCAACATTTTTTTTAATCACAACGTAATTAGAGTTATTTTAAGGGTGGTGTGTATTTTTTTTTATAAAAGCTTTCATGTAGACAAGATGGTGTGTATTTATTATTAGAGTTATTTTTTTTATATTAGTCAATTTAATTTTTACTTACATTGCCCAGCAGCAATACTTTTTTTTAGTTAACATAGTTCTTATTTTAATTTTTCTTTTTTTTCTAAAGATGATTATCTAAAAACTCATCTAATACGCATACACTAAAATTAAAAAAAAAAGGATTTGCATGAAGTATAAAGGTATTTAAACCTTTACGAAATTGTAAATATCACATAGAAATCCTCATTTAATGCAAAAAAAAAAAAAAAATCTTCTAAAAATCAAGGACATTTGTTTAAGGACAAATTGAGTGCTCAATGTAGAGATAGAAGAAATATCGGCATTGCTATTTACATGGAAACTATTTACCTATCTCATGATGATAGCCTCTCCATTAGTCCTACAAGGGTCCAGTTTTCAAGTGAAGGAGTGCACTAGATAAGGTACATTTATAGTCATTAATTAAAAAATTAATGGTTAGAATCTGTGATTAAAAACTAAGTGCATATATATATATATATATATATATATATATATATAACAAAACTTTAAATAAATTACAATGACTATTAGTGCACTTTATTGCCTAATATACACTACTCACTTTATTAAAGCTAAATCAATCTAGCCTTAAAAATGACTACTGAAAAGAAAATGAATTTTATCCATTCACTATGCCAAATCATTATATTAAACCTTGAAGCATGAAAAACGGTTGTAAACATCTCCAGGTTGCAGCGAAGGGGCTGAGACCTACCTTAATAATTCATCATAGGAACCTAATGCTTCCAGAATGCTTTCTACCCAGCTGTCAGGAAGAAGGTTACCAGAAAACAAATGTTATTAACAGGATCTCAAACCAGTCTAACGGACTAATAAACTAAATTATCATAGGTCAATTCAAGTCTATATATAACAAAAATGAGATTTTAGTCCTAAAATTTATCAAGTAGTCAGTTTAGTCCACATTACCGAACAATAGTAATTTTAGTTCCTGAAATTACAAAATTAAAGATTAAATGATAATGTAAAAAATTTAGGATTTAATTTAGTATTTTCATTGTCTATACTAGCAAAAGGGTCTCTTTATGTACTATACCAACTTAGCATCCCATAAGATTAGGAGGTGAAAAGAGGGTTAATTACCGGAAGGAACTTATAAAAATTCATTTACTATAAAGAAAATATAAAAATAATCATATTCACTACAACCTTTTAGCAGAGAAATTTGGCATTGTCTATATTTTTGTAGTGATTTCTGTAATTTCCCAAAGGTTCATGTTAACTCCCAAAAATTCAACTGCAACAACTTAATAGCATAGAAGGAAACATGACACGAAATAAAACAATATGTACAGGTCAAATATAGGCAACAGTAACAGAAAAAAAAAGTTTTTTAAAAAGGGGAAATTGAACAAATAGATCCTAAGCTTAGTATAGCCACTATGAACTCTTCGGATGACGTGAGGTCATAAAAATTAGCAAACAAAAACTCTTCTGTCCGTTAACAAAGTGCGTCATTCATCATGCAATTTGCACATTTTCATTAACATGCATAACAATGGTCAGTAAGAAAATATATATTTTATTTAATTTAAATTATATTATACAAAATAAGTATATAATAACCAAAGAAAATGAAATCAATAGGCAAAAAAATCTTCTCTCATTTTTTTGAAAATGTTGACAAATTGGAGACTATCATGTGCAATTAATAATAACCATGTGCCAAGTAACATGTAGCTAACTGGAGGAAAAGATTTGATTGCAGAATTTTGAAAGTTTGAGAATATCTCGTGAAGATTCTAAAATTTTGGTTACTTCAAAATGGCAGATAAAGCTTATGGTGTTTTCTCTTTTAAACTAGAGCTATTCTTATATATTCCAAGCCTATACTCAATTCCAAAATTATTTTAAGAGGAAGAAACCTTCTCCGTATGACCACACAGTGAACACTCATAAATAAAACAGGTACGGAATAATTATTCAAAGAAATATCACAGGAAAGATCCGGAGAAAGAATTACTAAAAAGTGGTTCTGTGATTACCCTTCGAGGCCAGGTTGTTTTGGGTAGAACACATTAGTGAAGCCTAAACTTCTTGCCATTGTGGCAGTTGTCTCACCAATGCATGCAACAGAATTGTTCCACTCTAAATCTGAAAGAATATTCTTCCAGGCACTGTGACAGCAGATTAACTGAACTTGGTAAATTATCTCAATGGGGAAACTGAGTAAACAGAAAAGGTACAACCTCTTAAGAAACGCGTTCCTACTTATTTCTACTGCACAAAATAAGATAAAGCAAGTTTTCCATGATTCATACAGTACCAGGGGTCATTCTGAAAAGGTAAAAAACAGTATCCCACTTAATTGGTATGAAAACAGTCATTGGATGCTTTAAGAAAGCTTAACACATTTCACCCCTTACATAGAATTGAATATAGACTTCAAATATAGCAAACTATCCGAAGGTTTGAACTGAATATCAAATTATAAAAATTTAAAAGGGAAAAAAGATAGAGTAAAGAGAAGCTCACCGAATAGCAGATGGTGAAGCTACTGTAAGAACAGGGGCATCAAGTGCTAGCTTTAGAACCGTATGGTCAACATGTTGAACCGGAACCTGACAAAGAAGTTTCAAAGTAGGGGAAGCAGTGAATCTCTCAAAGATAGAGACACATAAATAGCTCACTCTAGTCTAGAAGTTGTTCCAAACGCAAGAAATGATCGGTTATGATCAAAGCTATGTAAAACAAATTGTTGTGTAAAAAAATGACAATAAAACATAAGCCATTGTACCGATAATTTATAGACAGCCCATGTTCTGAGGTTATAACTTACAAACATCACATAATAAATGTTATGATATATGCATTTTGCAGAAGCACGAGAAACAATTAAAGAACTATAAGAAGCAAAATATATTATCTCTAACAAAAAGAAGAGAAAATATAGAAGACTAAAAGAGCCAATGAGAACTGTATTTGTAAGAGTGGAATTAAACTGAAACATACTGCAACAAAGGTTCTATAGGATACAGGAAAGAAACTAAACCACAAACTAATTAATAGCTAATATCAAAACCAACACAATAACCATATATTTTATGCAGTAAAAATAGACAACCAAAAAGAGCCACTTGCTTTGAGAGTCAAATACTCAACAATAAAGATACAAGAGACATATTGTAAGGACACAATTGTCTGCTTTTATAACCTTTTCCTTCAAACTGCATAACAGGGCACATGCACAAGATACATACATAAATATGTAAATACCTACATACATACAAGTAAATTGTTTTAACATTAATAAACATTAAATTTGAATAGTTTAACCCAACTAATCATATGAAACACCAAAAGAATATGCAGGGCTTGTAAGGAAGAAAATATGGCTAAAACAATGTACCGTCGTATAGGTATTCATTCTAGTAACCTCAAATCCACGGTTTGAAAGTCCATCCTCTGGTTATATCAATGCCACAGACAATCAGCATATCATCGCCTTCACATTTATTAATCCAAATACTGAACTTAAAACTAGTATCTATTTAAAAGGCAATAAGACATCTTATGTACCAATCTCATTGCCAGCCTTTGCAGAAGCAGGATACAGAACGGTGCACTTATTTCCAATCTTAGGAAGCTCAGTAGCCAAAACCTTTCCTGTTGCTGGAAATTATCAAAACCATAATAAGTTTCATTTTCAGAAGTTGAAGCTTTAAATTGCAGTTAGGCAAAAACAATACTATGAGACAAAACCTACCAATGAAATGCTAAAATCATGGTTAGAATCTTTCATTTCCTCCAAAGTAAAGGAATGGTCAAAGTCGTGATCTCCCCTATCTAGAGCATATCTTGAAACTATTAAGGTTAAACTATTTATTTAGTCCATGTAGTTGACACTGCTTTAAGTTTGAGTCTCTAGACAAAAAACAAATATAAGTTTAGTTCCAATACCTGCATTTTTGTTGAAGAATGGTCCTTGTCATTAAATCTTTGTTAACGGCATCAAGGTGTGGATGACATGTAGCAATGACATGGCTGAAAATTAATCATTAGGTACTTATAAGGACACTACCTTAAGAATTAGTTCCTGTATAAAAGAAAAATGTAAGTCCTTTATATAGAATGCTCCGTGCCATTATGTTCTTCCTTGGCTCTGTCAATGTAAGACTCTTGTCATCAAAACTACAGTCATGCACTTGTCTCCCAACAATGGTTGGAAATAGACACCTAAGTTCATCAGAAGGTGACTGATGACAATTCTCTAGAGAACAAAGCACAGATGGAGGAAACCTTAAACAATAGCTGGAAATATTCGTTGTCTTCAAAATTCTTAAAATCAGTATTGAATTGAATACATCATCAGCTTTTGTCAAACGACTGATAAAACTTTAAGACTTCATCTGTTAGTGCATCAGTTTTGGAGAATTGGAAGTAGTAGCTCAAACCTAAATGCCTAGTACTTCAGCTTTTGCCCCTAGTACTCCTCTTAAATGTTCTTTTGAAGGTTTAATCGAGTGGTGTTGGCATCGTCATAAGGTGTGTGTATGCTATTACATGCCCAGGGAAGGACTTGGTGATTGAAGCAGTAGGGGTGTTAAGAAGAGGAAGTATATTCAAGCATAAAATCTAAGAAGGTGCTCATTGTAGTCCCTGGTAAAGGAGACATCCCCACCTGTGGTTGGTAATCACACTGCCAACCCATATTGAACCATTATTAGCAAGGCTTCTTGAACGAGTTAAGGAAGAATGTTAAGATGGAAATATCATGTATTAATAACTAAAACTTGATGTTTTTTGTTCCATGCAGGTATTCCTAAAGTAATACGACCTATAGGGACCAAGAGATTTTCATTCACATTATTGTCACTTGTCAATCATGTCAGCCACATATGGCAGTGCTAACAAATATGTAATGGTTGAGACCAGTCGTCAACAAAAATGCAGGTGTAGAGACTAAAACTTCTGTTTTTCTCATCCAAGGAAAAGTACTTAAAGTAGCATCAACTGAGCAATCTAAATGAATATTTAAACCAACTATTCATGTTATTCCGTACTTGTCTTTAATAGCCTAAAGCATTTGAGATGCAGGAGATTACTTTATATATTTATTTAGTCAATCAAGGTAAAGAAGTGAGACTATGGGTAGTAAAATGCAGGACAGGAGTCATTTAAATTCAGTTTCGGCCTACACCTAATTACACAGATGGATACCTCTTGATGGCACAAAGGCAATATCAAGGGATAGGTTTGAAGACTGCAACGTTTCCTCGAAAATGCTTGCAGTGCCAGTCCCAACAACACCTATCTTGACATGAGGCATCCCGGAAGCCCTAGGTACAACAATCAAGAGAGACAATCATTTATTATAAATATTAAAGTGTTCACCAAAATCATACAAAATTGCAGTGTGCACAAATGCTTAGTTATTTATGTTATTCTTTGTATTGTTGCATTTAACAAACTATAAAATTTATCAACAAAATAGATCAAACAATAAACAACCATCTTTAATAATTTACACTTGCATCTTTGATAACTAATGCACGATCTAGATAATAAGATAACATGTTGCATAACAAGATATTTGAAGTCCTCTTCCCATATGAATACATAGTTAAAGGGAAGTAATGCAAATTATTAAACTCCTATAAAAGTTAATTAGAGTAATAAGAGAAAATATATCAAGTGGGTGGTATCACCGAAGAAAATAAATGATAAGAATTTAGCAGAAATATCATGACACTTTACAAACTTTAGAATACTCCCATCATGTAAATTGTGACTTTTTTCACTTGTCAACTAATAAGTACATCTCAAATGGAAGGGACATACTATGGGGTCTAACTTTACTTTATTTGGATCCCATTATGCCACATTATTTTTAAGACTTTCTTGCAATTTTTGCTCAAATACAAAGGGGTCTTATAAGACCCACACTTTAATAATTTTTTATTTACACTTTAATTTTTCAAAACTTAAAAGAACAATTTTTTATTCTTATGACCAAGGTCTTATTACAAGTTAAAATCCTAAATTCATCCTACATCAATGTTCCTCCAGTGGGGTGTCTTATAAGAACAAGATTACTCTGACTATAACTCTTGTATGGAGTTGCCCAAAATGCATATTTGGCTTGTCTTGGAGGGCTAAAGAATGGTCAGATTAATTTTAAAAATCATTTGGATGTGACTAAAGGTTACTTCTGAAAAAATGTTTTAATTCAATTCAAAATAAATAATTTGTTTAAAATTCACTTCATTCAAGAGAAAATTTGCTCTAATTACTGATTCTTTACCTCCATGCCTCTAGAAAGACCGAGCCTGCCTCAGGAGAAGTTATGACAACCCAGTCAAATGCATTGTCTGCATGTATCAAGGATAAGGGGAAGTAACGAATCAGTGAAAAATTATAAGGCACTTACATGCATGACTGATCTTGTCATTGTATCAGAAAAGATGGATGAGATATAACATGCAATTTGCAAACAATTTTTATGTTGACAAAAAACTATACATATATATACATACATATATATATATATATATATATATATATATATATATATATATATATATATCAAAGAACCACATTTTACATAAAATATCACAAATGTCGTGCAGAGTTCTTGAGGACCCACAACTCATAAATAGGAGTCACAAAGATTATATAAAAATCAAAATATTATATAAAGAAAGAAGTATAATCAAACAATTCAAATATAAACGGAGTAGGAGATAATAAAGGCATATTTTACACATTTGTAGCTATAAACCCTCCTTTTCAAGGAGACTATTGGAAATGTGAAGTAGCTCATCAATCACCAATATTGTATCAAAAAAATTACATTATAAATGTCACCACTAAGAATGCATGCATGCAACATGCACAAAGATATGACAAATTATTAGAATCAATAAGTCAAAGACAAGACTATTTTACAATGTGATAAATTAACATAAGAATACAGATCTTAGATAAAAAAAAAGTTATAAAAGTGAGCATAACTATGTTGCAAAGTTTTAAAAGTGCCTATGAGTCATTATAGACATAAAAAAATGCTATAACTTATCTATTTGTTGTGATATTATCGTTTGAATCAATATAATAGTATAAAAAAATAATACAGCTAAAAATATTTAAGGAGTCCAACATGTGCACAACACAAATATGACTGTTAGCTTGAGGTGTTTGTGCTTCCTAGGTCACTACTTCCTATTAAGCATGCATAAATTTATTATAAAAATTGGCCCAATAAAAGATCAAATATATAATTATCTTTACTAGATAAAAATGGCATAAGTCAAACCTTGAAAACATTCAAATTTCATGGCATGATTTTTCCTAAAACTTACCACCTAATACAGAAGGAAGCCTGTCTAAATCAGGTCCCTGCGTGTGCTCAATGAGTGGAAGCTCCAAACAATTGATATCATGTTTAGCCTGCACTCAACATTGGAATTACCTAAATAGCTTCAGTGTATATGATTAGTCAGACCTGATGTCCACTACAAAACTTTAATGGGCAAGCTAAAAAGTGTGGTTATAATTTGAGGATCCTTTTCATTTTATTGACATGGCCTTGGCGCCAAACCTAGCTGAACATATAAGAGCATGTTTGGTTCCAATTATTTTTGGGGAATTCTTTTTAAGATTTCTAATTCAGAATTTCATTATAAGCTGTTTAAAACAAAATAAACTAATCCCAAACATGGAGTATATTGCAGAGGATTCCGACAAAACCTCATCCTTAATGTTTATTGGGGGAAAATAGAAGAATTTCAGGGTGAAATTCCCAATGGTGGAAGATAAATAAAAATAAACAAAATAAATACAGTATGTGCAACACCAATTTGGATTATGCAACAATTTTTTTAGAGAGAAATGCAAAAAACATTGATAGAACTTCTATATAATGGGTTCAGAATAGAAACATTTAATATGAATGGATTGCCAATTCACTTATATATTCAGGGGAAAAGTAAACATTGGAAGCACAAAAGGATGAAAGCATAAAGATGAACGTTTTATTATTTCTTTTCAATTTACGATAAACAAACCTCACTGACATAGTTAAGCAAAAATAAACATGACGAAGCTGTTTTATGGTTCAATTAAGAAAGCAAGATTGTGAAGAACAACAGTTGTTGTTCAACACAAAACTGAAACTCTTAAACTGTTTGAGAATACTTCTATAGGATAAAGGAAATGCCAAACCACTACATATATTTATCAACCGATGAAGAATTTGTAACTGATCGGCCACAAACATCAATCTGTAGATTGTTAAGTAAATTGTCATTAACGGAACGTTAAGCCAACAACTTAGTGTAATCATCACTTCTGACATTTGCTACGTAAAATATATTAGATCATTGTTAATACTTTCATAGTTAATACCTTATAGTTTTAAGAGTTCGTAGTTTCAACATGTAATATAATAATCACAAGTCATAACAGTAAAAATAAAGAAGGCAAAAACCACAGAAAGCAGTTCATATTGTAACCATTCAGTTCAACCTTTAATCAAACACCTAGAGGACGGAATGGCACTCAGTTCCTAGAGACAGGTAACTTCAATACTGGAAATAGGTGAGAGAGAAAGCAAAAAAACATGTTCGGATTGCAGGAAACACAAGCATAGGAATGAGAATGAAACACGGAAAACATGGCACAGCCAACTCGTTAGAGTTCGAGTCCATAAGATTAAGCACATTGTAATGCGGTCCAATAAAAACAAATCGTAGCAGCGAAAGGTTAAGTGAGTGAACAGAAGCGAGTACCAGCGCGGCGATAAGCTTAGCGTTCTTTCCGCGTTCTCTGGTGACGACGACGGGCGCGTAATTCGAAACGGAAGAGGAAGTGGACGTGGAAACGGCGTCGGTGACGGAAGCGGCGGCGGTTTTTGGTGAGGGAGCGAGAAAGATTGGCCGTCGCAGTGGAAGAGGAGAAGATGGAAAGGAGAGAGGGGAGAGAGAAAAGTGTGCCATTATTGTAACGTGTTGAGCAAAGGAAGTAGCTCCGAGTCCAGCTACGCTATCAAAACTCGACCCGTTTCTCTGCTTTGCTTTATTTTATTATTAAATAATTAATAAATTCACGAACTGCCCAAAATATCAACCGACACAAAACTATTAAATTAGGATTAAGATGAGGTGGAGTTGGAACAAATGCATGCAACGTGGCAGGCGGTGGTTGGGAGATATCGATAGTAGTGATTCCGTTTAGCGTGTTCTTGGTTGAATTGCAATGATGAGATTAACGGTGGGGATTTGCGTCCCAATCTCCCAACCCGACCCAAACCTGCTTCTTCCGACTACAACCTCATTGCTCTGCTCTGTGCCCTACCTTCCAGCAACAGTACCATCCAAACCAAGACCAAATAAATATATAAGTAAATGTTTGGTCCAGAGAATATAGAATTTTGAAGTGTGGAATTATTCTATTTTTTGTACATTTTTTTTCTTCTTTATTTTAAAATCAAATGTTTTTATTTTATTCTATTTTTATTTTCATATTTCCATTTGCCCTTTTTTATCTCCCCTGCAAGCTGACATTAAAGATATCAGTTTTCCACTTTCTTGTTTTTGTCTAATATTAGTAACAAAAATTGAATTCGCAAGGCATACTCTACTGAAAAATTAAACCCACTATAATTCTAATTTAACTTATAATTATCGACAAATTTATCATTACCTTCATTGTAAGTTTATAATTTAGTTTGACTATTGACTTTTGTAACATTCCTAGAATATTATCTCATGCATGTTAATTTATATATATAATTATGAAATAATACTCTAAAAATATATCGATCTTAAGTTAAACATATATATTAAAATAAAACATCACGAGTAATATGTAAGTTCAAATTGTTTATTGTGTAGTTTTTCCACTTATAACATATCATCATATATTTTAAAATAAATACAAAGTAAAATTAAGGTAAGCTATAGATTTTTAAAATTTTCAACTATAATTTTAGTTTTTAAGAAATACAATCATCATGTGAATCTTACACTTCATCAATTACAACAATCAAGTATTTATAAATAACTCATATTCAATATTATTAATGTTAGAAATTCACTGACATAAATACATAAACACTATTCTGCTCTCGAAAGAATCCTATGTTGAATTTCACTCATAAACTTGCATTTGTCATATTATCCCCGCTCTGATAACTCTCCACGCATCTACATGTACATATGAATCAAGTTTCCTCATATAACATGGTTAATCTATATGACTTGTCATACCAGTTGCAGAGTTAATCATATGAATCTCCTTTGACTTTCACCACCTAATAATCTTCATTTATGTGATTCTAATATACTTATAGAGTTCGAATATCTTCTTATAGATTAATATATATTTCAATGCACATTTTAAACAATTTCAACATGGTACTTTTATTCTTGAAAACATTATGTTTTAATTTCACTCACATGATTCCTAGTTCATATAACTTATCAATATAACAATCAATCACATAAAAATGTAGATTTTCAAAACAATTCAAAATATATATAAAAAATATACAAACACATAAATTTAATGTTTCAAATATATATAATTAAAATTTACATATAATTTAACTAAAGTAATAAACAACCTTTTAAAACAAATTTTACTTTTTTTAGTTTTAGTGAAAATGAATCTACTTGAGCGAAAATGGCTTAAGTTTGAGTGAAGATTGCTTCACTTAAGTGAAAATATGGTCGATACTAGGTTCAATTATAATAAAATTTTAACTTGAACGAAATTTGGGTCAAAATTACACTTAGTTACAATACTATTTGCGTTTGAGCAAAAATTTATTTGTTTGAGCGAAAATAGAAACGAATCTAAGCTTAGATTTTTGTTCTATTTCCGCTTGAACAAAAATATTGGAAATCTAAGTCTCATCCAATCAATCCAATTGAAACCTACAACCATTCTCAGCATCAATACATTTATACAATCAATAGATTTCTATGATTTTGTATTGCTCAAATATAACATGTAGTCTCATAGAACTCATAATGTAATCAAACATTTCAAAACTGTCAAACTTCAAAATACACCCCACAATCAAACACTTTTTAAATTATTTAAACTTCAAATTATTTTTATCAAATAACACATCTTTTACTTAGCAAAACAACTTTGCAAGAGAATTTTAGAACATGCTACCTTTACATTCAAATATTGTAATCTATATATTGAAAGATAAAAGTAACTTTCCCTACTTAATCAAAAGTACAAGTACTCACAAAAGAAGTTTCAACTCTTGGAAAATGAAAGAATAACCTAATATGCACCAAAAAAATCACGATCGGTGATATGAACACATTAAATGTATAGAAAGTTTTTTAATAAAAAATATATATTCATATTGAGAAATAATATTTTGACTTTAATGACAATTGTATACAACTTTGTAATTGATTTAGATATAAATATATAATAAAAAAGAAAATTTATAATTAAATTATATAAAAAAATATTAAAATAATAATATTAAGGATTACAATTGTGAATATATCCTGGATATTTATTTAAAAGTAACCATGTACCATTCAATCATTCATCAACATGAAACCTTTAATTTTTACAATGCAGTACATTACGTTCTCCACGTTATGTTATTATTTCGCAATTAATTAGTGTCTTCTATTGAATTTCCAGGTATTGGTTTGTTTAAATTTGTTTTCAACTGTTCACTGTGTATTATGGAAATAAAATATTTTCAATCCTATCCAAAATCTTATATATATTTTTTTCTAAAAATGAAAATAAAATAGCTCGTAATTTGTGAAATTCGGCCGCAACCTAGCTTGGTAATAATGGCCATACGGTACCTAAACATTATTCTTTTAAAACAATGTTACATGAATTCAATTAAAGTATATCGATGATGAAAACCTGTATTTTATTACTGCAGAATAAACAAATGATAGGGTGTTCCATGGCGTTATTAAAAATTGCTTAATGTGGAAAGAAGCAACTTGCTTTTTCTCTGTTGTTGATGATATAAAAGCAAAAGCAAGTTGCTAAGATCAACGTCGACACACAGCACCTATTACAGATTCTCATTGTCTACCCAAACCCACCACTTCCTTTTACTACCTATGCAGAAAAAAAAATTAATATTAAACTTCTTTCCTCATATTCCAGAGACACAATAGTCCTTTTTTTTTCTACGGGCGGTTAAATTTTTTTACTCAAAAAATAACTAACTAACCGGTTGTGTTTTCCATACAGGGAAACTCCACACAATACATGTTTGTGTGGTCTTCTACTTAAGAGGTAATGTTTTTCAGTATGAGCATATAATTGATATCAGTTAAACTCGAAGATGGTCGATGATTGTATTCATGAGGGATTTCACCCTTCTCTTGTTTGTTATTTTTTATCATATCATATTTCTTTTATATAGGATATATAATGTTCTTTATCTTTATTTTTTTTATTTGATTTTGTTTTGAGTTATATTTTCAAATTAATTACCAGAGTTAATAATATAATTATGTAAGTTTTATGATGTAAAAAAAATATATTAAAAATATAATAAAAGGTAATTAAGATCGGTTGACTTAATTCTAAAGGTTTATTAACTTATATGTTAATCACAATTAATTTATATAATCTATAAACTATATAATATATATGTTATGGGTAAGTATAGTTGGAAAATTTTGTTGTGTGTTACAATCTATACCAGTTACAAGGCTATTCGCACTAAGCTTCCCTCTCTCTTTCGTTTGCCACTGTGCATCTGACTAAACTTGCAATTTTGATTTTGGTAAAAAAAACTAAAATTTAGTTTGAAGTTAAGAAAATATGATTTATTATAACTTTTAAGTCAATTATGGTTTACTATAGATCTTACTTTTACTTAAATATATAAAAATGTCAAAAATAAAACTGAAGTTAATATATATATTTTTTAACTAAAACCTAATATTTTGTTTCATCCCAAATCATCAATATTTGCTTAGATTAAACATTTAGAAAACAAAATATAACATGTTTCATTAGTATATAAAAAAAGTTACATTGAAACTTTACAAAAGAAAATCAATTTTATAAAATCAAAATCCATACTAGTTTTAAAATAAACATTTTTTTTTAAAATTTAAGAAACATTTGTCAAGGAAATTTTCAGTTTTTCATAAATATAAAGATAAGAAAACAAAGTGTTACATATTTGGTTTACTTATTAAAAAATAAAATTCTCAGTAAAAACCTGATAAAATAATTTTTAAGCAATTGTCACAAAAATATTCTCATACAAAACTAACCTTTTTGAATTATTTTTAATTAAGAAAAACATATGGTTACTTTTATTAAATCATTTAATACGACAACAAATTAATGATTTAGATAAAAATAACATCATCTTTTAATTTCTTAAATTTTTTACAAATATTTCAAGTATACTTTTCACTTATCAGATTCATTTCCTGGTAATCACCCTTAAAGTTTAACCCAGACTTAAATTACAAACTTTAATATAAATGTGCGCAGATTTGAATTGGTTACCAAATGTATAAAGATCCAAATCTGGATAAAAAGAAAAAAGCTTTGAAAGAAGTAAGGACTCATAAGCTATAAGAGCTACAATGAATTTCATTCCACAAACTTGTAACTTTTGTAAAGACCTTCATAGTAAAAGATGATAAAAAGAATTCTATATAAACTAACATTTTCAAAAACTGATTTTTAACTTAAATTCAAGCTAATTTGAGTTTGTACTTTTTTTATTTCCTTCTATTGGAAGTTAAAGAAAACATCTAAACAACCGACTATAAGACACTAGAAACAATTTAAATGCAAGGAAGAGGACAAACTTAAGCATACTTAATTATTCGAACAAACAAGTTTAAATCCCCATTCCTCCTACAGAGTCTAAACGAATGATTAATTGAATTCCTACCTTTGGTTATCAAAATTCAACTCCACTCCACAATTAGGAGGGATTCTTCAGAATTCAACAGATCAAGCAAGTTACAAGGGAGAATGTTAATGTGGTTGTTCAAGGGCGAGATGCTGTTGTAAGTCCTACTCCTGCACTGCACTGCACTCAGCTTACTTGCTGCTGGTGTCCTCCATAAATAGGGTATGCCCCATAAGCAGCAGCATATATACTGGGGTCATGAGGAGGTGGTAAAGCATACCCATAACCATCATAAACAGGTCCCCCGTAATACGCCCCACTCCAAGGACTGCCGAAATCTCCTCTAAACTGACCCAAACATGAACACATGCAATAATTGCAATTGCAATTTAATGTTAGACACCACCAAAACAAATATGCTGGAAACTTTGCATTTTATAGAGCAAATCAACCAGAAGCTTTATCCAATACTAGGAGAAACTAAAATGTATGTCTGCACATTGTTTTTATTTGTTGAGTAAGATGTTAACTGTCAGTTTAACAAAATATATTAAACTCTACTTGATCAGTGTCTATCATAAAATAATTCGGGTATAAGTAATCCTGTGTAGGAATTTTGTAGACACAGAGGAGTAAGTTAATACGTGACTGATGTTAATCCCTTATCCAGAAATATATCCTGTTCTTTAATTGCTATTTTCAAAATTAAAAACAATATTAATTATTCTTTAATGATTTAACCCTCACTTTTTATCTAATATTTAATTAATTTAAATATATGTATTTATTATGATATAGAAAAAAGAGTAAAATAAAAAACTTATAAATATTTTATTTAAGAAACTTTATTGTATTTCTTGGTTTTTTTCTTAAAAAAAAAGAGAAGAGAAAGTATATATTATTTTCAGTCAATTCAATTCATTTATGATTGTATAAAAACAATAAATACATATTTATAACTTTATAATAAAAAGTAATATACATATACGAATAAAATTTATTTTATTTAAGAAACTTTATTGTATTTCTTGGTTTTTTTCTTAAAAAAAAGAGAAGAGAAAGTATATATTATTTTCAGTCAATTCAATTCATTTATGATTGTATAAAAACAATAAATA
>Ga0123342_1001416_pt1 | contig 40291 bp, 36 predicted proteins | sample Turbeawhitnodule_FD_89960 | JGI IMG/M metagenome (GOLD analysis project Ga0123342, IMG submission 89960) | Root nodule microbial communities of legume samples collected from Mexico - Turtle bean Mexico white nodule | ecosystem: Host-associated > Plants > Roots > Nodule | place: Mexico: Nepantla...
ACGATCAGAAGGTTGGAAATCCAGAAGGAATATGATCCATGACAAGAAGATAAAGATTTTTTTTTATGGTGGACTTTCTCTTGTAAAGCCAAAGACGCCCCAAGACAAGGGAGAAGGGGACATGATCAATAGAACCTGGCTAGATCAAGGTTTTTTCATGATGAATTATTCTAAAAATCTAACGAGTCACACACTAAACATGAAAATACTATCTAAAATGATTAATTTTATTTTTTAGTCGATTCAATCTTATAAAATAGATAAATTTTGGAGAATAAAAATCTAGTAATTTTGTATTTTTTTTCATAAGTATAAAAAATTCTCAATTGAGGAAATACGAAAGTCAATGATAAAAAAGAAGAATTATAGCATGGTATTTTGAATTTCATATGCAATTTGTTTAAATTATTGAATTATATATAGAAAGAGTTGTATGAAAAAGAGGGTATTTATAAGGACAACTTCGTAACCTTACTTTTTTATCTATTAAAAAAATTCAAATTTCAATCACACTCATTACATTATTTACAAACTTTCATAAATTTTTTCTTCATATCCTTCATTTTTCACTTTATTTATCTTAATATAAAGAACACCACTTTACTTACACTTTTTCTTCAAATTCATTTCCTAATCCAAACAAAGGATTAATGTTAAAAAGCATACACCATCAATAAAATATTATAAGATGTTATAATTTTCTTATTAAGAATGGTTGATGAAAAACTTTCACTATTAAGTTTGATGAGAATGAAAAATTAAACCTTTGTTTGGATGATTAGTTTTACTATTGAAGAAGATTTGAAGGCTGAAAAAGGGAAAGAAACATCCCCTTTCAATCGGGGAAATTTGGATGGAAAGCTGGTGATTGGAGTTAAATTACCGTTTTAATCTTGCATTGCATAAGAATGTTTTTTGAACATTCATGTGTTTGTGTTGGAAGTTGGTGAAAGCTAGAATTTAGCATGATGAAGGGGTGTGTTGTGGCTATGATCGATTATGACAAATTGGTTAATTGGATAGAGTAGTGTACATAATCGATTATGGCTTGAAAAATTTATAAAAGTACACATGCATTGGCTGAACATTGTTACCATTGTTGGAAGTTTGTGGACAAGGTCAAAAGGAGGTCAAAAGGGTTGCTTGATATGGTTGATGTTTGTGCAAAAGACGTGGTTGTGTGCATGTGTTTGAATCATTGGATACCAATGTGAATTAGTCATAAACTGATATTGTTGAGATTAAGGAAGAAATAGTCCAAGAAATAAGCCAAAAAAGAAACAAATGGTGCTTTATTAAGCTTAGGTAGGGAGAAATATTTCATGGAGGTGTCTTTTTGAACACCATATGACCAGAATCATCCACATCAAACAATCGTCCAACAAATTCATTCCAACTTTGTGTTCGTTTCTTATGAGACAAGGAGGAACCTTCACTTGATCTTCCAGAATCCTCTCCGACATCAATTTCATGAAATGTTCCATATGATGAAGGGGAGTATGCTTGTGGAATATCCAAAGCAACTGCTCTCTGAAGGGCTGCATGGTACTCTTCACTGTGTTCTCGAGCTATGGATTCATGCCTCTCCATCCTCTGCTTTGCTGGAATCTCCATATGCTCGTCTTTGTCTCGCATTAACTGAGATGCAAGAAATCAATGTTTAATGACAGACATTACCATTTTAATGTGGATAGATGAGAATGCACATGAGTTCATACCATATACCAAATAACAACACCAACAAAAGGCTTAGCCCAAGTTCAGATGGGATTAATTCTAGGAAAATAATCTATTACTTTTTCTTATGTTCCTTAAAAAATTTATCTCTCTAAATACCCATCTAGTGTACAAAGAGTTGAGCATACAAAGACCTAAAGAATACAGTCACCAGTAGCTGTAGGAAAACACTTACCACACTAACAAAAGGGAAAATGCTTACTGGGGGCAAGAACAAGATGTGATACTTCAAGAATGACTGCACTGAAACATTTACAATGTGGTTTTCTAAAATTTCTTAATCAATGGCTACATGTCAATACACTAGAATGCATATGGTATCATAAGAACGTAAGTAAAAAATGTGACCAAGTGCTTGACAGCATCATAATATCTCTACAAGTTAAAGTAAAAAATTACAAATATAACTAGCATTTTTCTTGCATTATATGGAAACTTTTCGATTTAAGCAAAAATTATAAATAAAATCAAATTAGAGAGATGGGATTAAATGTTTACATTGCTAATATTGAATATTCAATTTTATTAAACAGGATAAATTAAATAGATAAAAAAAATTAAAATAAAGGAGTAAATCATAGAAATAAAGTATTCCAATAAAGACAATTCATCTTTTTAATATTATATATATAAAAATTTCAAAATCAAACTCAAATTAACTAGAATAAGATAATAATAAAATTCAATTTATCTAAAAAAAGAAATATATCTTCAACTTAATATAGTTTATCAAGATTCAAAATTTAAATTGGAAATCAAAGCCAAATTAAGCAGTAGGGTTTGAAAGGAATAAAAAGTTATAGATAAAATTAGTATTTTTAACTCCATCTATGGTCCCACAACTCATACCAAGCTCGGGTAAAATGGGAGGGTTGTGCTACTTGTTGAAACCCCATACATGGATCACTCGTGACAGATTATGCGTTGATGTAAGGTTGCTAAGGGAAAGTAATGCTATATGGTTTGAGTACAATGATCAATAAGATAGAGCCACTGCATTGGTGCCTGAATGTAGTATTAAAGGAGCAAGGGCGGCAAATAATATTGATATAAGCATGAGTGCTGATGTTGAGCATTATCAATCTGACAGATGAATTTAGCAACATCAGTGGTTAATATGGACTTTCCAGGACATGTATCCACTAATCAGATATGGGAGCAGAATACTCAGGAAAAAGAGGTTTTTCATCAACAAGATTTGGTTTGTAATCTGAATCGTGAAGACTATCATAACAGTGAGGCTCATACTTTTGACAATCGAGAGTCGATCTTGTAAGATACTATGACTGAAGGTAATCGGGTTGTTCAAAAAGGGAGTAACTGTTCTTTGCATAAGGTTGGCTCTGAACAAGAGCATTCAACTGATTCTGATAACATAGATTATGGTAGCATGCCTTTCATCAAATGCTAATGTGATACTTAAAATTATTATAAATAAAGGATTTACATATGTGATTAGACACACAACAGAGAAACTCTATGATGTTCTTAATTCTATTTTGCAGTGTTTCAGGGACTGATGAATGCTTGCTCACTAATTATAATTCCAATCACATTATCCTAATTCCTAAAGAACCCGGTGCAAATGTAAATGAAAATATTAGAGCAATAGCTTTGGCTAATTTCAAATATAAGATTATTTCTAAGATTCTTACTGATAGATTAGCTTTGGTTATTAGGGAACCTCATCTTTCCCTAGCAAAGAGGTCTCGTTCCAGGAAGAAGTATCACTGACTGCATAGGCACATTTTCAGAGGCTATAAATTTATATTTTAGAGACTATAAATTTATAGACAGGAAGTGCTCTTCTGGAAATATCATGAGTGCTTATGCAGCAGCACATGTAGGACTGGAATCACCTTTTAAGAAAAAAGTTGCACGGCTATGATGAATCATTGAATACAAGCCAGGTTTTGGAATATCATTAAAGCACTAGTTGCAGAGAACTACGTACTTTATATATACTGTTTTGGTAGAAAACTCTGCTATTATTGAAAAAATCTTATTGCTTACACTGAGAGCCCGTCGGGATTCTCTCTCTATCCAAATGATGGCATGATCAGAAGTTGCATTGCAAGAAAGAACTAAATGCTCAAACCTCCCATCAACAGGTACTGCTGTCCTAACAACAGGTGGAAATCTTCCTATCCTGCAACCAAAAGAGACTATAATCCTAATTATTGCTGCATACAAATAACATTCTGCTCTATAAATGTAGATTAAAAGAACCTTTTAAACGTAAATGCATCCATCAAACCATGAGTCATACTTAGGAAGACTCAAATGTCAAATTCAATAAATCATATTCCAGAAACATATATGCACCCAGAATAACTGTATTGAGTCTTGAGTACCGACAGACAGGGCATTTACAACATTCTATTGAAAATTTATCTCTTGATGAAAATTCTCAAGTGCAACTTTTGTTGCTTTACACACACGCACAACCTTCTTACAAAGTTGCAAGATTTTGTAAATTTTGTAGAATGTTGTAAATACCTTATCAATATACATTAATATTATATTATGTCCAATTCTCTAGGAATGAGAAAAAATCAAAGGGAAAGTAGGGTTTGAGATGGTTTAATCCATAAAGGCCTGCTTCTTAACTCAATCAGAGGGAACACATGCATTACTATCCATCCAATGCCCAAGCTTCTTCATGTTTGAGCTGGCATTCTATTGGAGTAGGTCCTTACAAACTTCTAGGGCTTGACACTTACTGGTAGTTCATAATATTTTAATACCAATTTGCACAGAAATCACATGGTTTATAGGTGAACAAAATAAAAATAAGGTAAATTTGCTTGCAGCCGTCTAAAACCTTCCAGGGAAAACCACATGCATGTGGACTGTTAACTGAATGCCGTATTACCTAATTCTGTTTAGGTAATAAAGCATTTAGTTATGTAGATATAGGCTGTTAAGTATTTTGTTTGACTATATATAAACTCTTGTATCTTTCTTACAGAATAATACAGAAGAATGTTATTCAGTTCTTTTCTTTTTTCCTAATTACAATATTCTCCTTAACAGAATTTAAAGGATAAAATCAATTCCCTTGACCACAATCACTATTGTCCTCCAAAATTAGTTCACTCACTACTATGCTGGATAATGTTCAAAACCAAGAGTATAGGATACATTTTTGTTAAAATGAATGATTATACTTTGGATAGTGACCATAGTAAGACCAGTAAGAAGTCTTCCTTTAAGTAGAGGAAGCTCAATAAGATGCCACAGCTTTGAGATAAATAAATGTTAAGTAAAATTTGAGAGCATCATACTTTACCTAAAGGGCTTTCGCTCCACAATGTGATAGAGCCGACCAGGTGCATATAGACGCCTTGGATCTCTGAGCTTCTTCTCCTCCAGTGTGCAGGTATCCTTTAAGCACATTATACACAACAAACAGGGCCAACTGCCAAGAACAGATAACATCCACTGTAACTCATTTTAACCGCAAGAGCTTAATTGCACCAATCCAATGCATATGCATGAAAAATTGAAAAAACTTATAGTGTTCTGGTCAGTATTATGAATTTATTATATCATGCTTCATACAAGTCCCGAAAGCTCTAAATAAATACATTACACGAGCAGAGAATTCATCAGAGAAAATAAATATCCTCACTGGTTGGAATCAGACACAAATTCAGGAAGAAAAAACTGTTTTTGCTGGCAAGGGAAGTGTTCAGCTGATGATCAATAGGTAACTTAAAAATAGTCAACAAGTGAAAATCTTGAAAAAGCAGGTAGTTACCAGTAGATATTTCAAAATGTTAAGTACTAACTTCTAAAGAGCTTAAACCAGCCAGATTTAAGTCCAAAAACGACTTCTATCTCTAACATGCCCCGTTATACACATAAGCCTTTCAGCTTGAAGCACAGATGAAGCATAGACCCCATACATCTTGTGCTGAAATTCAGTTTTATTATGCATTCTTGGCTTTGGAACCATCTCAACTTCTCCCATGAGTTTAAGCTGTAAGGTGTAGGCAAAAATGGTTTTGTATCTCGCACAAAAAGCATTCCTCTAACTTATCCTACGAAAAGATTCTTATTCTATCAAACTTGTGAATAATGGAAACCCAAAAATGTAGGAGATCAGGTGTTTGATTCTCTGATTTGAATAAATAATTTTAACTTTAAATTATTCCACAACTGCAGGCACATTTGAATCTCTCCACACTGTTAGCCCTACTGGCTTTGTAAAATTAGTCTTTGATGTATTAAACAAACATGAGGACAATCTAAATACCCTAAAAGTGCGTTTGAATGAAGACCTTTTAGAAGGTTAATTCATTTTTTCAGAGAATTTGAAATACTCAGACAAAATACGCTGTCTGGATAAAGATTTTTAAAAGAAATTGAAATTCTAGAAATTATGAGTAATTTGATTACTTAAAGTTATAGAATTTCTAAAATGTAAAAATTTGAATTTCTTCATATTATCTCGTGTCTCACATTTGTGTCTATTCTTTTGATACTTCAACCTCAACTCTGATGACATGTGTGCTACAGGCAATGTAATTGATGATTCCAACCAATATTGTTAGCTGATAAAGACATATGCAAGGAGAGAAGGGGGAGTTAAGATTTTGGAGTGATGAAGATCTCAAGTCAAGGATGGTTGTAGTGTGTCTCACATGATTGTTTCAAGCTTAAATTTTGCTCTAAGTTATTTTTATGCCTTGATTTGATTCATATATCAAGTAATAAAGCTTTTAGAAGTAGTATGGAACCCTTTGGGGTTTGCAGTTGTTTTAATCGATTAAAATGAGGTTTTAATCTGTTAAAATGTTCTTAGATTTTCTCAAATAGCTTTGAAGAACATTTCAATCAATTAAAATTACGAATTAATCAATTAAAATCACTTAAGACGCAAAGTTGAACATTAGACTCTGTTTTAATCAATTAAAAATAGTTTTTAATCAGTTAAAAACACTTAAATCTCAAATCATTTCAAACTCGTTCTGTTTTAATTAATATGATAAATTAATCAATTAAATTTAAGTGATTTAAAAATATTAAAATGTTGTTTTAACATATTAAAACCCTGAGAGGCTTCTTCTAAGCTCTGTTTTAATCGATTAACACTATCATGTTCTAAAATCTTTATATCTCTCATTTCAAAACTATACGAAATCAGTGCCATTCTTTCTGAAAACACTTTGTCTATTTAGAGAGACTAAGACTTGAGTAATAAAATTCTTCTTGGAGTCATCTTGCTTGAATTTTGTGATAAATACCATGGAACAAGAAGAACATTTGAGTGATCACCTGACTTTGTAGTTGTTCTATTGTGCTTAAACTTTCTCAGGTGATATTGAATTGTTTTTCTGGTAATGGTGTGAACTTGGATAGGGTTTTCAAGTTGTTCTTGTGATAAGGTGTCACAAGAGGCTGAACTAAATTTGGTAGGGTTCAAGACAATAGTTCTTGGGCTTTATTTCTTGTTTTTAAAGTGCTCGTAAAACTTGAAAGTTTAGTGGATAAGTTTGGTTGGAGTGGCTGAACAATTGGATGTAGCTCTGATGATTGTGTGAACTACTATAAATCTTGGTTTTTCTCTCTCTCTATCTTCTTTATTTTATATATTGTAAATTGTCTTGTTCTTTTGCAATCAATCATCCCTATACATTAACTTTTGTCTGCTACTTTCTTGTTCAATGAATTGGAGAATTTTGGGATGGTTCAATTCACTCCCCTCTTGAACTTAGTCCTATAATTCTAACAAACCCGATCCTATTTGAGGTTGGGGCACAGTCAACTCATCCTCAATTGGGATGTCGTTCACTCGACCACAGTCGAGGCATAACTCAACATCGATTTTGTGACAGAATTACTTATCTTTTGCATATCACAAGGATATACAGAGAACAATTTGAGATTGTTTCTAAATCAAATTTTAAAATAATAATAGCAACAAATAAAAACAGTTTTAAATGGATTATAAACTAAATTTTAAAATATATTTAACAATAAATAAAATATTGTAACAGTTATATACACACACATACACACACGCTTCAAATATATCTAAATGTATCGTATCCTATATTTTCAATATAAGACGAATCATCGTATTGGATACGTGTCCTATCCAATACTCGTATGGTATCTGTGCATCATAGTTTATCACTCCCCTTCTGATCTTTCTTGGGTGTGGCTTCAATAGCCTTCCCCATGAATATCAAAATGGTCCCCACTTCTGTTTTCTCATCATATTAATTGGGGTTATCTTCCATTGATGTCATTGTTGTTTATCAACATCTCTAAGTTGACATTAACTAGGAAGATTATTTTTTTTCTCAACGTAAGTTAGGGTTTTTTAGTTTTTGCCAATAGGGGTATTTTTTGTTGACATTGTTAGGATTATTTTTCCAATGAGAGGAGCCAAATTTATTTCTCAATCAACATTGGTCAGCAATTTCTTAACTAATGCTGGCAAGATTATTTTTCGGTTGATGTCAACTAGTATTTTCTTTTTCAGTTGATGTATTATTTGATCGATGTCAACAAGAGTTGTTTTCAATCAATGACACTAGTGTTCTTACATTGATTGAGGAAACTTTCGGTCAATCTTAAGTAGGACTATTTTCAACAATGCCGACTCATAGCGATCGAAAAGTTGCTCAACAAATAACTTCAACCAACAACAACAAAATAATAACTTTGACCAATGTCACATTTGTGGCTAACATTGATAAGGAACATTACAATAAAATTTTGTATTTGGTGATAATTAAAATACTCTAATCAAACAGATTAAAATTCAAGAAATTTTAATTGTCTTATCCAAACAAAACATTTGAAAAAATGAAGCAATTTGAAGTAATTCAGATTCAATGTATTTTAATTTCCTTAAACTTGTAAAATTCTCTATTCCTAACACAATGTAAGGAGGGAGGGAAAGGAGGAAAATATGAAGATTTTTTACCATAAAAGTGATTTGAAGACATCTTCCAAAGCAGCAGTTGTCCGAGGTAAAAAATCATCCTGGTTTGTCAAAGTAAAAGCATAGAAAATTAGTGCACATAACTAATAAATTGATAAATAAAAATAATAATCGAATAAATACCCCAGTTGGAAAAACAATTATTATATTAATTCTGTGGAGCGCACATTCATCTAATTGTTGAAATTTCTCAAAGCATTCTTTCATCAATCACTATATTTTTCTGGATGCACATCAATTTTCTTTTCTTTTCTCCCAAACAAATATTGCATAACCAATTGTATGAGTATTCATTCTCAAATTATTATTACTGCTTTAATCATGCAAAATCAGTATATCACATTGACAGAGTATGACCATCCTAACAATTAATACAAGTTCATCGATTATCTAGGATCTAGTTATACAAATATATCTTCTAAACATGAAATAAATTCGCAACACCAACTTAAGGAAAATCATTTACTGATTGCTAGACATGCAAATATAGATGTATTATAAAATCCATCAACACTTAACACCAGAAAGAAATCCAAGTACACCCTCATGTTATTACATCACCAAGAGAAGCCTTTTAACTTCCACCACTCTTAAAGTTGTCCAATCACCTTGTTTTTTTAGTAGATCCTCCCTTTTATGTGTACAAACAAGAATCCAGAGGCTTCATTCACAACCTAAATGAAAAGGCAGATTTCATGCATATGATATCTTGATAAAGATTAACATACAATTTTGTCCTTTTAAACATGAGATGACTACAACAAGTAAATCAGTCAAGTTATTGTACTAAGTTCATATCAAAAGGAGACTGTCCAACCTGAAGTACAACAGAATTGATCACATCTGCATATCTTACAGCCAAGTTGAGAGACATACACCGAGGAGAAGCTATTGCAAAGCACCTTATCTTGTTTCTCGGTATACCCAATTTGTCTCGATTATGAACTGCTAGCATTGTCAACAAGGCCACCACCCCAGCCCCCAGAGAGTGCCCTGTAAATATTAACATATAAGTTGGATTTTCTGCCACCAGCTTCCTAAGAACCTCATGTTCTGCATCAAAAACCCATTCAGCTGCTTTCAATAGCCCATTATGAACATAACCACCATGAAATTCCGCCTGACCCAGCTTATTATCAAGCAAAACAACATAGTCACTTTCCTTTGCTAAATTGAGTCCACTAACAGCCAGTATGATTTCAGCATGATCATGATCAAGGTATATCATGTATGGTGTAACACGACCTTCGTTATCGCCGTAGTCCTTCCGCAAGATAACCCAATCAGGATTGATGCCATAACCTCCTTGGGGAGCCCATTGAGGGTTACGAATATCATCTTCGTAGACAGCTAAGATTAGCCGACAGAATCGAGGCACAGGCTCAAATTCTTGTGCAGTAGCCAGCCCCCAATTTTCACTCTCATAGCCTGCACTGTACAGACATTTTTTCCAAGCCCAACGAGCACAGGCCAGACAATAAACACACTCAAGGAAAGGAAGCCCACACAAAAATGACATCAATGCCTATGTTTTAGGCATGTCCACAAATCTTACAGAGCAAAATAAGAATTCATATGCCTCAAAAAAACAATAGCACATATAAATGACATCAATGTCTATGCTTAATGGATGCTCACAAATCTAACATAGCAAAACAATAGTGTTCACATAAAAAACATTTAAAACAAGAAACTAAACCTATGCCACTGGGGTTTGATCAGGTAGTGACCAACAGAATCAAATCTATGTATCATTCCTAAAATGTATACTGAAAGCCTGAGAGAGACTATTACTATCCCTTCAGAGATGAACAAAGATGGAAGCTACATACAAATCTAAGTTAAAGTGAAGACGCATATGAATAAACTAAAAATGTTAACTTCATGTTGAATTAGAGTTCATAAACTCTTTTCAAGTGTACCCAGTTTGGGAGAGTTGGGAAAATCCAACAAATTCAGTTTACACAAAGCGTAAACTGAAAAATTGTTTTTGGAGGGGAAATTAAGCATTGGATAGATTTGATTAGAGTGGGAATTGAAGCAGTGAGTGAAGATTAGGGAAATTGATGAAAGGAAACACAGCAAAAGAAAAAGGAAAGAGCAAAAGGATTTAGGTGAGAGTGAGAGTAAGACAAGCATACCTGCCAGTTAGTCAAAACGTTGAAGGGTGGGTTTCGAGAATATACTCACTCGAATCATTCTTTTTCTTTTTCTTTTTTGTTTTTTCGTTCTTAAGAAACTTAAGTATGTGTTAAGACACTGAAATTAAGGTAAATTCAATTTCATTGGAGTTGAGAAACAAACCATAAACTATAATTTAAATCAATTTAAATTTGAGACTAATCTTATTTTTAATAAAAAAATATCAAATGCATTAACCTGATATCTTATAAAAACTGAAAATTAATTAGAGCATTCTAACTATTCATACGTAATAAAGTTTGAGTGATACAAATTTTATATTTCTTTGTGATTTTTTAATAAAAAATATTATTTTAAATTTCATTCATATAAATAATTGCAAATGCAATGCTTTGTTTTGAATATAGTAAATATGTGTTAATTTTTTTTTATGTATTATAACACAAAATTGATTTTTTTTAAACTTAAAATTATTCAGATATTTGTATAGAATTAATTGAAATGGGTATTTTTTGTTATATAATCAAAGTAACAAAGAATTTTAAAAATAAATATCAAATTTTTAAAAAATCTAACAATTATTTTACATATAAAATTATTAATTATAATTATTTTCATATTATAAGTATTTAAATGATAAAAAAATTTAAAAAAAATGAAAACTAATTTATATTATAATACATGAATAAAAAAGATATTTAAATCTCTTAGTTATGAGAAACGTAATATTGTTTGATTTGTCAAAACTATATGTAAAAAAATAAAACCAATAATTAGAAAACATAGCCTTCCGAACCTATAACTCATTATAATTTATATGTTATGACAATACCATATTTCCTACCGAATATGTATGTAACACAATGAACATAAATTAAATTTTAATAAATAATATTATATAGTTCCACGCAGCACGTGTTTGGCAGTTGTGTCTTTGAAAATTAGATGTTCCAATAATTATAACACTAATTTTGAATGTTAACTCTTTTTTTTTTTCAAAACCTATTATAATGCTAGGAAGGTATTATATATATACCTGTAAATATTATTGTTCCAATAATTTTGTATAGTTTAACGTAAATATTAATGACAATTTAAATATGTATTTTTTTTGGAGTTCTATTTTTAAGACGTCAATATTAATGATAATTTAAATATGTATTTTTTTTATTTTTAAAATATTTTTTATAAATAATTATGATGGAGTTCTATTTTTAAAACGATTGATATTGAATTTTATGATGTTATTTTCATTACATTAAAGTTAAAATATTAATGTTGTTTGTGAAAATCAATAAGAGATTATAAAAATAAATGATTTTTTTTAAGAGAATGGAAAATTGGTTTTAAAAAACGAATTATCATTCTCTTAAATCCTTTATTAGAGGGAGTGAAAAAATAGTTTCCAACACAAACCCTCTTTCTTAGGTTTTGATTAGGATATAGTATAAGAATTAAAATTAAAAATAATTTAAATATATATTTTAATATTTTGAGATATCTTTTAAGAAAAAAAATCACAAACCTCAAAAAATCTGGTTGTTTTTCACAATTTTAACTATTTGCTTTTGATTTTATAAAATGGTAATTAAACAAATGAATAATTTCACTTTAAAGATCAATAATTTGCTTGAGAATCTAGTAAAGTTTAAATTTCTTTGCTTCTATTATGAAAAAAAAACAAACTCAGAAGCATGATTATAAAGTAAAGGGCGGATTTAACAAGAATGCGGTGGTTTGCTGGAAGGTACAAAATTGGCATGCTGTCACAGAAGCAACTCTCTTCTGAAGTGGTGAGATGTGACCTTTTCCTTTCTCATGCATTCTTTCACATAAATATCCAACCTATTCTTCATGTCGGCACTATTACATAAAACTTGTAATATATGAATTATTTTATAATAATCTGATAATGATAAATTCAAAAAATAATAATTATTATGATAAATTTTAAATACTGATAATATATTAAAATTAACTTTAAATTAATTTTATAAAATTAAATTAGACTTAAAACTCACTTATTAATAAAATAAATTAAGAATTGTTTCATGAATTATTAGGTTTTACTCAAATTAAAATAAGGATGGAGTCCAATTTTACAGATTCATATTTAAAGTTTTTTATTCAACTCGAGAACACAAATTTTCAGTAAACAGAGAAATTAACTTCGAAACATACACTCAATTCTTACTGTAATCCGTCCAAAAACTATAGTAAAACTTTTCTGGAACAATAGCGAAATTTCCAAACAATGAATTTTAGAAAAATAAAATAAAATAAAATATAATATTCAACTTTTTATTTATAATTTTTCTAATCTTTATTCATTTAAAATTTATCTTTAGATAAATCTCATGTATTAAATCATTAAAAAAAAAGGCTTAAATAAAAGTTTTCTTACAATTTTGTTTTTTGCTTTTACTTTTTAACTAAAAAATTGTCACTTTATTTTTAATTTCTTTTGTTTTCAAAATTTGTACGAAACAATGGCAACGATTGTTTTCTGTCTTTTACATCTCATATACAAATATTTAAAATCACAATTTTGTATTAAAAAATATAAACATAAATAGAGATATTGCTAACTATACCAAATTTAAAACAAATAATGTATACCATATATATAAATTAAAATTGTGAATTTATGAAATATAGGAGTCAAATGTTTGAGGAAAAAAAAAAGAAAAAAAATGTTGGAGTAAACAGCACGTGCATAGAAAAACTGTTGAATTATTTGCCAAGAATATTTGGATATATTGAAATGGAGAGAAAGAGAGAAAAAAAATGAAACTGCCCTTAGTGGAGGGTAGATCTGGTGTGGGCCACCGCGGCGTAAACTCATGCACCCGCCGACCACCTTTATCCACGTTGACGCCGCAATTCAACAATTCAACACTCAGTTCGCGCACTTCATTCTCACCGCGGCCATCGGTGCGATATTATTGGTTGAAATCCCACGTGTCCATGATTAACCCCACACCGCAGCACACTGGATCCGCACCGTCCTCTATACTATATATACCGTACCCAATCTACACCCCCATCCACGTGCTAAGTGTTTCAACAGAATAAACATAAATGAATTTGAATCGCTGCGTGAAAATGGAGAACGAGAAAGGTGAGTTCCAATGAGAAATCATGAAATGCTTCTCCGTTTTTTTTCTCTCTAAGCAATCAAAACATGATGAAGATGAATTTCGGGGCTGATTTTTGTTTGTTTGCGTTTTTGTATGGTTCGTTTTTAGTTTGACGCTTTTGGATTTTGGTATTTGCAGCGTTTGAGTTTCTCGGACGCGTTCCTCTTCTGCAGAGGCTTCCGAGCTCGTCTGTGAGGAAGATATCTCAACTTGTGGATGTCAAAAGCTGTGGTAATTTTTCCGTTTTTTTGAGGATTGTGATAGTGTTTGTAAATTGCAGTTGCACTTGTAATCATATTGTGATAATTAATTAGCGTTACGATAATTAGTAGTGATACATGAAAATGCAGTAAAGTGGCTAGGTAATTGCCGAAGTTATAGTGGTTGTGGAAACCTACAAAACTGCAATGCTACGTAATTGTAATTGTGAACACTGATTTAAGACCGTGAAATTGGAATTTGTGCCAGTAATTATCTTAAATTATGTTCGGAGCATTGCTCTAAAATTTCGTTAGGGTGTTAGTGAAGTCTTTATTTTTCTTAAAAAAATATGGTACTTCATATTCAGGATTTGTAAACATTAATTGGAAGATGCATGGATTAGTATTTTCAATTTTTGATTGATGGATTCTTGTGCAGAGCCGGGAGAGTATGTTGTTCGCGAGGGTGAACATGGAGATGGCGTGTACTTCATATTGGATGGAGAGGTATGCTTATATAGTTATGTTATTAGACGTTAGAGAAGCAAAAACTGTCAGCCAGGTTTCATTGGGTTGCCTAAGGATTTTCTATATGGCAGTTTTGATAAGACCCTGCCCCAATCACGGGGCAAATATAATGGCAGAGCTTGAGAGATTGTCTATTGCCAATCTTTTTTGTCTATTGCAAATCTTCAAAAACAGGTTACAAAATGAAGACTAGGTGGCAATTTTGTAATTACAAGTGAGAACAGTAAACTAAGATCAAACTCGTGGCCAAGGTCATAGAGCAGATACCATGTCATGAACTTTATCCCAATAGCTTAAACTTATGAGTGAAACTGCATGAATGGCTTTATTTTACCAGTAGCATTTCATTTAACAAATTTATGCTGAAATCTTGTTTTATTGCTTGTAGGCTGAGGTTGTGGGATCCGTTAGTGCCAATGATGAAAATCGCCCAGAGTTCCAGTTGAAAAGATATGACTACTTTGGTTATGGTAGTAAACTTAATTCTTATTCCTCAAATTGTACTTTATTGTTTAAGTATTTTCCTTTTATCCTATTATGAAGTGAGTTTAAACTTTCATAAAACTAACTTGTAAGGTGAGTATTACACCATACTTATATATTATAATTTGATCTTATTTATTTCTAATAGATATTGGATCTTCAACACTTCCCATAGACTACATATTTGTCTGGTAATTTAGGCATGATTTGGTAAACCGTAATTATTTTCTTCTGCTGCACAACAAGTATAGAAGTTCAACAACCCTACTTACACTCGTTAACTTTTACCGCTATAGCATTGATCTATCTGAGACATAGATGCTTAAAGTTAGCAGGAAAAGGATTGACTAGTTTTTGGTTGCTATAATTTCTCCAGTCCTTCATTCTCTGTAATACTATTTTTTGACACCAAAATTTGTAGAACTTTTGCCACTGCTATTTTTCTTATCCGTTAACCTTTTTTTTTGGATTAGTTGGATATTCATTTGCCAATTACACCCCTATTGTCTTGTTCAAAATTCTTGTACATATTCTTTTGCTTTTGTCTTGATTTATTTTCTGTCATTCGAGACATGAGAATGGTGTGAACTTGCTAATTGCAGGTTTGTCAAACACAGTTCACCAGGCAGGTGTGGTTGCTTTGTCTAAGGTGCCCTTTTAGTTTCCTGTCTCACTGCTTTCCAATGTCAAAAAACCTCAGGTTGAGTGTACAAGCAATCACCTGAGATCACTTAAATGAAATGAATTATTAACTCCAACAGTTACACTTATTGTTTGATGTGGCAGCTGACATGCTTAGTGCTTCCCCATGAGCATTCAACACTGCTGCAGCCAAAATCTATCTGGAGAGCCGAAAATTGCGTCGAGACATGCTCACCTGTAGAGAATATATTGCATTTGGAACCCCTGGAGGTGCTCTCAATATATATATATATATATATATATATATATATATATATATCATTAATTTGATTATTGATTTCTCCTTGATGAGGTGTTTACAAACTGAGGCTTTTATAGAGTGATTATTTTATTTGTGCAAGAAAAATAATTGTATGTTTAACTGCCTGCTTAGTACTCATTTTGACCCTCGTAGATCTTTTCACAACTAGTTTGTGCATGGCTTTCAGAAAAGACATGCTAACATGCAGACAGGTGAAAAATAAAAAAATAGGGAAAGTAAAGATGGTTCAGCAATTTAAATATTGTTGAATATGGATAGATGTTTGATTGCTCTTAGACAAGGGTAGGAAAAAATAGAATGATATGAATATCCTAGTTCTCTATGATGGTAAAATTTTGGTATATAATTCGTTCATATATTTGGTGTATCTTTGATGGTATGAAGTAATACCCTGGAATTAAGCCCTAAAACATTTTGTTATTCTCTTTGGAAGGTAGATATCTTCCAAGGAATTACTCTTCCAGATGCTCCAAGATTTGGAAAGGTGTTTGGGGGGCAGATGATCGGACAGGTATGATTATCTTCCATAATTAAAGCACGATATCCATGTCAGTGGTACTTTTGATACATATATTAATTACTGAAATGTTTGGGGGGCAGATGATCGGACAGGTATGATTATCTTCCATAATTATAGCACGATATCCATGTCAGTGGTACTTTTGATACATATATTAATTACTGAAATGTTTAATGTGCAGGGACTGGCCGCAGCATCAAAATCCGTTGACTGTCTAAAGGTTGTTCATAGTTTGCATGCCTATTTTATTCTCGCGGGAGATTTAGAAAGTAAGCATGTTTGATCACTTGACTTGACTTCCCTTTCCATTTCTTTTTCCTGATGAGATGTGTCCTATCATAGGTTCATAAACTATGAAACTTGAAAGCTATATCTTCTTTTTCTGATCCTGCCCATTAATTTATGATAAATATTTAAATTTTGGTATAAAGTTAATTTTAATTTAACCATAGAAAAATTCTGTTTTGAAAAAATTATTGAAATTCAACTTAGAAGTTGAAAGAGGCTAACCCACAAAGATAAGTTTAACGGCAAAGGGTTTAGGCTGTTTATGTTAGGTCTTAGATTCGAAATTCATTATTGCCATTGTACACACAAAAATAAGACTTTTGATACAAGGGATTCCTGTACACAAATTCACCACCAATTTCACCATGACTCCATACTTGTTTGAGTTGTTTAGCCGATCATTCCATTGCCATTGATACTATTTGTTGGGAACACGAGGGAAGTGTTTGACTCAAGGTTCACCTGGTCGCATTAGTGGTCCTAGTGCCACTTGTTGGGAATGAGGCGGGTAAAGCACTAGGAGAATTTTATAAATGGGTCACAAACAAACCACATAAGTAAACTTAATACTACCTTCCATCCGAAACTAGGTTGCAGGTCTTCTCACTTAGATATTGCTCAATTTGTCCACTTTTCTCCCGTGTGAGATTTCATATTCACACCTGCAATCCAACTATTAGTCCTACTAGTTTGAGTTGTCATTCATTGTTTCAACATATGGTGAAGACTTTCTTGACCGTGAAGGCTGAATTTTTGCAGAAAATATAAGGACAGCAATGTTGCAGGATACCGCTAAAGCAGCGTGCTATAATTGATTTCAGAAAATTATTATCTAAAACAGCCTTGCTATAATAAGCAACGGGTCTGCACTCCTGCGTTCAACAGCCCTATGCCTGTCCCCAAAACATCACATTCAATGATGAATGGTTTTGAAAAATTAGGTGTCACATAAACAGGTCCCACTAACAATCTTTTCCGCAATGCCTCAAAGGCTCGCAGTGCATCTAACATCCAATGAAATTCCCTCTTTTTTTAGGAAAAAAACGTCAGTGAGTTTTCAAGCTCTATATTGGTCATTAGCTTAACTCCGTGCTTTCTTCTAATCTATATCTTTTTATCATGAATTCCTTATGCTAGGGCTTAGTTGGAAAAATATTTTGTAAGCTAGTTTTATGCTGACTTTCATAGTTTCTACTAGAGAGTAGATCGTATACTTTGCCCTTTTTAGGATTAACTTTTGAGTTAATAATGTCATATTCTTTATGATTGATTTGATAAACGTCTCATGTGTGAATTCCATTATTATCATTCTTGTACTGCAAATTTATTTCTGGGCTTTAGCTTGTAAACAAATTATACATAGTTTGAACATTTTTTTTACAGTGCCAATTACATATAAAGTTTATCGTATCCGTGATGGGAGGAGCTTTGCTACAAGGAAAGTAGATGGAATTCAAAAGGGAATTGTCATATTCACTCTGTTGGCTTCATTTCAAGTAATCTTATATTATTTTTGACTTAGATGAATTAAATATTTTAGTAATTATTTTATTTGTGAATTTGGGCTTATTGTGCTTTTACTCTCTCTCTCTCTCTCTTATATTTATATTTTAACTTATTTGTTATATTCGATGGAATATAATCTGTCGAACCAAATTTTAGTACTAAATTAGTATTTCTGCAGGTGTTATATATAACGAAAATGATAAATGTTTGTTTTATATAACGAAAATTTATAATAAATAAATTCATTTGAATATATAAAAATTATATTATTGTAATTAAAATTCATAGTAAATAAATATTTTTGAGCATATAAATATATTTTAAATTAATGATAAACAATTTATATTATGATACATTGTTTTTCTAGCTATTGATAATTTGTTTTAAAAAATATTGAAATTCAATTTCGAAACAAAGATGAAAATAAGAGATTGATAGAGATAAGTTAATTAAGAAAAATTTCTAAAATTGTTCTCGTTGAAGAATAGTCGTCAAAACATTTTCATTGAAGATAACTTCTCTAGTTTATATAGATAAAGCTAGCTTAATATTATAGACTTTACCACTAGGAAATTCTAAAGATGAAAATACCATTCGGAAGAACATCCAAGATGTTGCAGATATATAACACTGCCTTCGTTAATTACAGGAGGCCTAGATGATTAAACACAGTGCTGCAGAAGGGGGCCCCTTCTGGAATTGAAAATGAGAACGTTTATATTTTTACCTAGGTTATGGCACGTAGATCATTAATTATTTAACATAGTGAAAAAGGATATCATTGCTGATGCATGTATTACCTGCATTAAAGCCACTTGATCACTTGTCTGTTACTATTTTTTTGTTTGGTATTTATTTTTAAAATACCCTAATTCTATTTTAAATTACAGAGGATTTTGGACATCTCATAACTTCACCGAAAAGGCAAGGATTCTACCTTAGCTCTAATACTATATTAAAATAAAGAAAAAGAAATATCGGATTTTCTTATATATCTAAACCCTAAACCCTAAACAGATATATCTAACAATAATATTGAGATAAAAGGGAGTGATATCTCTTGTATATTGCTAAGCAATTTGTACACTATCTACACACAGTGTGAATCAAACCTTCACGATAGTATCTTAACATATATAAAATAATATAACCAAAATTTCTAAGAAATTAATTAAAACAAGGAAACATGGAAATAGAATTAGGTTACCATCAGGATAGTATCTTAGCAGACATAAAATATCTGGTTTTTGGTCTTTTATGGTTGGCTGCAAGTGAACAAGCCCAAGATCATCTGTCATAAAACAAGAATGTAAAAATATTGATATTTAAATTGATAGACTATTTGACTATATATTTAGGAAACTGCACAGAATTGAGGATTTATGGTTTCTGGGTATAATTATGACTACAATTTAAATTCATATGGTAAAAAATATCAAGAATGGATCCAGTAGGTGAAGCAGGTCGAAGGAATCACATTTCCACAAAAGAGGCTATAACATTCATATATAACTGTTATGTTATGAGTGCTACCTAAGAACATCTACAAGTTTTCAAGATTGTGTTGGATAATTCTTTCTAAAGGTCAAAATAAGAAAAAAGAAACTAGTTCTGTTACATAAAAATGTAAATTTTATTTTCCCTGATAACTTTCTTTTTGTCTATGTTTAATTTTTTCATAACTGCAAAACACAGTATGGCTAATGCATCTTCAGTCTGGTTGTTGTCAGCTTACATGTTCTTTTAACATATAATCTCTTGCTCTAGTTAGGGAATTACGCTCTGAATTTATAACGCATTTATCATTGTTATTTTCTTAATCTACAGAAGGAAGAACTGGGGATGGTTCACCAGAAAGTATCTATACCATCTGTCCCATCTCCAGATAAGGCAAGATGTGGTTGTCTGTTAAGATATTTTGTTACTTTAGACTTCTGATTGTTAATATTTTTTGTTCTGTTTCTTATAGCTTCTGCCAATGGAAGAGCTACGGGAGAGACGTCTTACTGACCCTCGTTTACCAGTGTAAGATTTATTATAAAGACATGGTTGATGCAATATTGTTCTATAAGACTATATTTGTTTTTATTTATCTTCTTTTGTATGTTGATGTGTTTGTTTACTGCAAAATGGTCATGGGATCTCCTCTATTTATCAAATATATCAGTCACAATATATAAAGGGTATACATGAAAGTAATTTTGGTTTCTGTCTATTGGAATTTGAGTTATACAACAGGTGAAGCCCATATCCTTCCCATTAATCCATCCTTGCTTTAAGATTTGAACCTGGGACTACTAAGTTGGGGTACCTGGTCCTTTATCATTAAAATGTTTTCTTGGGGACAAAACCAGAAGAACTTAAAACCTGTGGAAACTTTGTTTTAGTATTACTTGTTCAAGGATTTTGCTAGCTCGTTTTTTTAGTACAATAACCATACTAAGTTTCAAAATATGATTACTGAAAAAGCAAGAGTCAAGGAAAAGACTACCCCTCCTTTATATTTGCTGATTGAATCATAAGTGTATATTTTGCACTTGATATATTTGTTCTTAAGTAGATTATATCACTAGATTTCTAATTTTAAGAAACTTATACGGCTAATCTTGTAAAGGCTTCTTCAGCTAGAGTTGTTGGACTATCCCTGTTCAGTTTTTATTGCTATTTTGTAAATCAATTAAATTGCTGCTTTTATATCATTTTACATTTTGAGTTGTCGCAACTGCCAACAAATGTGTCAGGGTTTATTTGAAAGATTTGCATTCCCATTTTTTTGTTTTGACAAATAATGAATTCATGGCTGTAATAACATTTTTTTGGTTTTAGATATTGTGAATTGTGGAAAAATTCATCAAGAACAAATCAGTATTTTGGTATTTATAGTATGATATTTTCTTAAAGATGTTAGAGTTAAAATGCCAAGGGCTAATAAACAATTCTTAAATTGGTGGATATACTCATTCCAAGGATATCTTGCATCAATTAAGAACTGCACACTTTTGAAGATTAGATTTTCGCTAATTCTTAATATAGTTCTCTTAACCACATTGTAAAGATTCAGTGAAACATAATGTTTTCTGATTGTCAATTGGTAAAACTGTAGAAAACATCACACCAGATATTCTCACTGGAATTTGTTTCTTTTAAAGTACTGGTTTAACAAGAGATATTGTGAGATAATAAGCCCAATGAAGAGATTATCAAAACTATGTTTCTTTATGATTTGTTTGGTTTCCGATTTTCTTAATTTTTATAACTTTTTTCCCATCATGTTCACAAAAATGTCATCTTGTATTAAATGTATCTTTTGTTTTCAAATGATTGTATAGGAAATACTGAAAACAACAGAATGTTTTAATTATTTCTTATAAAACTTTTGAACACAAGAAACAAAGTGACACTTCTGTAATTGTGTGTGAAAACAGGAAGTACAAACATAACATAACATGTTTTCCCAAACCATACAAGTCCTTCAATATTTTCCTGTGGAAATTTGAATTAATTATTTGAAAAATGCAAGAAAACTGTCATGATTTTCAGGTTTCTGTATCATTATTAAAAAAACTAGAGTTATGGTAATTGAGTGACCCACTGTTACATAATTATCCACGGGATGCTCTGATGATACTCTCTTAGATGTAAGGATTTTCAGTGAGTTTTACGTTAAGCATTTTAGTTCTAGATGCACTATCATCACTGACTTGTGAATACTTCTTTTTTGGCCAAAGGGTGGCATGATTTTTGAACTATCACTACAAGAAATCATTAAATAGTAACCAAATTTAAAGACACAATAATTAGTTACTATATTAACTAAATTAGATATTATTTTAGAGACTAAAAAATTATTGGTATTTAGAGTGGTTTTTATTATTAATAAAAATTTATAAAATGGTTTTTAAATTGATATCCAAAGATATTAGCTACTAATATTTTAGATTATAAATTAGTGTCTAAAAGACTAATAGAAACTAATTTAAAATATAAAATAGTAAGTAGTTAAAATCTTGATAGTTAATGTTTAGATATCAATTTAGAAACTATTTTATAAATTTTTATTAATAATAGAAACTACTTTACATACTAATAATTTTTTTAGTTTATAAAATGGTCTCTAATTTAATTAAATAGTAACTAATTATTTTGGTCTTTAAAATTAATTTATATTTAATTATTTTCTTGTAGTGTACGTTGATCACTTGCATGATGATTTTCTGAATTATAATGACAATTTGTTGCATCAGATCCTACCGGAACAAAGTAGCTACATCTCAATTCATCCCCTGGCCCATAGAGATACGATTATGTGAATATGAAATTTCAACAAATATGACAAAATCTCCTCCAAGGTTAGGCTGATGCTCGGTCTGCAATTTTTTTCTTACTATTATACTGACCTTTTAAGCAATGTGAAAGATTTGGAAGGGAACATCGCACTCCTTTCTTTTACAAATCTAACCTTAATGTCTGCTTTTTTAAATGCTAGATATCATTGAAACTTGTGTAACTACTGTTTGCAGTTTGAGATACTGGTTTAGAGCAAAGGGAAAACTTTCAGATGATCAAGCCTTGCATAGGTACAAATCTTATATATTTACTTTAGATGTGTCTGGTTCTCCAAGTGTTATATAGCAGAACTGGTAATTGAATTAAGATTGCCGTAATGCATGTTGTTCTTAAACGCACCGTCCTTGACTATTGCCGCTGTGCTTATTCTGTGATGATCTGTTTGAAAGGTTATGCTTGTTTATCTTGGGTCCGACAGGGTGACGGTGGACCTGTAAAAACACTCAAATTAGTTAGATATATTTATCTTATGAGTAATAAATACTATTGAATAATGTAATGTTTACCTGTCATGTGCTAACCTATTTAGAGTTTGGATTGGGCCTGTTCATGGATGGACCTCGATTAGGGTAGTTAATCCTGTATTAATTTGACAGTAAGAGCAGTTTAGTGTGGTTGATTGGGGATTAGTGCCATTCTTAATTAAATGTCGCATTAGTTTCCCCGTGTGTGTGTCAGTTTCCAAGATCATTTTGGGCCTTGTGGATCTATGTTCTACTCGTTTTTATTAGTATGTTGTCATCAGTTTCTTGTGCCAAGACTTCTCGGTCGCATATAGTACACATGTAATTCTGGAGCTACTTAAGCAGAAATCTGTCTTGCTACTGAAAAATTCTCCTGATAAATAAAGGATTACTTGCCAGAGTTTGAAGAAATGGAAATTGCCAAAAATATGGTCGTACCATATGCATATATTTTGAACCTGCATCTCTGGATAATTTTAATACTCTTTAACATACTTAAACAGCACATAAAATTTTCCAAAGATTGAATGAAGAAATCAAGAAGTGGTATTTGATTTCTTGCATTTCATTACTTTTTCATACTACGCATTGCAGGTGCGTGGTGGCATTTGCTTCAGATCTAATATTTCTTCAAGTAAGTTTGAATCCCCACCGTGAGAAGGATTTCAGGACACGTTCTGTTAGTCTGGACCACTCGTAAGTATTTGAAATCCTAATCCTCTTGGTGAGCTAAATAGTTTATTGGTTAACATTAGAAATGTTGGTCATGTGCAACAAGTTTTCAAGGTATGAATTTTCCTTTCTTGCTTTTTTGAAATTTTATTTCAGTATGTGGTTTCACCGATCTGTAAAAGCTGATGATTGGGTGCTATTTGCGGTGAGTTTCGTATTAGTTTCATTCTTGTTTCTCACGTTTAATTTTGGGGGGAAATTACAGCAAAAGAATTTTTCATAAAATTATTCAGTTTCTGATCAATGACAAATCAAAATTCAGTAAACTGTTATTCATTTATCAGTTGCAGTCCTATTTGGTTTACTACGAAAAACAATTTCACAGATGATGGCACTTGTTTCAATATAAAATTTAACATTGGACAGTTCAAAATTAATTTTATCAAAGTTCTGTTATACTAAAATCCATTTTATTTATTTCTGTGTTGATTGTAAATACATTTGGCTGTACAGATCTTTACTCCTAGTGCCCATAGTGCACGCGTCTTTGTGACCGGCCAAATGTTCAATCAGAAGGGAGAGGTAAAGCATGACCACATTATATCAATTCATTTTCCCTCTTTCCCTGTTTATCTTTTATTTTTTACACCTGCTACTCTGCTAATCTTGCAGCTTCTCGTATCATTGGTTCAAGAAGGACTAGCCAGGAAAATTAATCAACGAAAATCAGCCATTAAATCCAAGTTGTGAACAATGTATCCCTTTTATAGTTTTATTTTTAGAATTCTCTCGTATCCATACTATATTAATAATTCAATTATATATGTAAATTTATATTTTGTTCTAAAAATGTTTTTCTCGTATAAACCATGGATTTTGAGATATAAGGATAGGATTGACTTTGTGATAAAAGATTATGAGAGGGAGATAGGTGGAGTTTGGATCCCTCCTTAACATATTAACAAATATTTGTTGATAAAAAGAACAATATACCATGGATTTAGTACCATATAAAACAGGTTATACAAGTGAAACCTAACTCATCGCAAGGTTACTCTAAAAAGTTCAAATTATATATTCATAATTGATAGTATAATTATTAATTTCATAATTGACAAATAATGATTTAAACCATTTTTTAAATTATTATTTAGTATTAATCATGTAATCTACGTAAATTTCACTTTGTATAATTAGATGGTACAATAAAATGCAAATAAATGCTTGGAGTGTGTTTGGATAGAGAAATTGGGAACAAGATAATTATCAATTTAAGTTTGAATTTTTTTTTACTAACCCATATTGTGATTACTTTTGAATTATTTTTATTAGACAGATTCAAAGCAAAAACAAATTGAAAAATTGTAAATCCAAGCTTTATGTTATATTTTAGAATCGTGTATCAGACAGATGAAGATAGAAGATAATGCAAAATTCAACATTAACCAATTCAAGGATTAAAGCTAAATTTATATATATATATATATTAAATGAGCAAACAAAGTAAATCAAGTTAAGCAACAAAATCCACATTAGTAATTTTGTTGAAAATATAGAAAAGTTGTAGTGAGTGTTTAATCTAGTTATTAAAGTGTCTAATTTAGTGGGTTGAGTATTTAACCATTTTAATTCTTCATGTTGTAAAGTAATATCTATCTGAGCTTTCTTTGTGCTCTTTTTTCTATTGCTTCTTTAGAGAGTTCCTAATCTCAGAGGGAGGTTAAAAAGTTGTAACCTGGAGAGGTGATAATACTTATTGTAACCTAAAGATGTGAGAAGACTTGTTGAACTTGGAAATGTGAGAATACTTGTTATAACTAGTTGGTTAGTGGAAACTTTTAAGCAATTGCTTAAGAGAATTAAATATATCTCGAATTTGGGTTAACCAAGATAAATCTTTTGTGTTGATATCTCTTTATTCTTGTTGTTGCTTTAATTCTCATTATTCGACGATCTGCTAGACAATTTTACTAAACAATGTGTTAAACAATCTTACTATATGATTCATTAGACGGTCTAACCAGAGAATCTAATTATCCACTGCACACAAAAAAAGTCTAAGGCTTCATTCAAATCCCCTAGTCAACTGCACCTACACCAACCTTCTATTCTTTTTGGGTCTTTAAAACAACCTCTTCTTAGATGGTGGAAGTACATAAGGACATGAAGTTTTCTTGCACAAAATTTGACCATTAATTGGAAATACAATTGGGGCATACTCACTCATATGTCATCTTCTTGAAGCAATTTGAGATGAAGTCAACTCCATTCAAATTCAAAAACTTCATTGCAACGAATGATAAGGGGTGCTAATGACCATCCACTTTTTAAAACTACACTCCCTTTTCGTCCAAATCGATAACAAAATTATCTTCAATGAGGGAGACATGTCTTATCCCAAACAACTAGTCGTCAAAACAATTGTTTTACATATAAAAGTCACATATTAACATCCTTAATCTCCCTCATCTTTATCTCTCTCTCTCTCCCTCTCTCTCTCATGCTTGCATTTACGTAATTGTTGTTGCCTTCCACATAACAGTTTTCAAATTTTCCACCGAAAATTTCCTTCTAAACTTAGAATACAAATGTCTAGCACAAAATTGTTGATCAACTCCAGGTAAAATTTCTAGCATGGCTAACAAACCCTACCAAATTGGATACGTACACAAGTCATATGCAATTCATATAGAAAAACATACACAAGTCAGATGCAATACATACCTATTTGTTGGTAGGAGATGAATGTGTCTGAGGTACACACTATTGCACATACCAAATCTTAAATTAATAGTTGTAAAAACCATGATCATAAGTCATTCTTCTCAACCTCAACTAAAATATTAGTGATGACAATATGGGTCTCCGCATTTGGCCTGCAAATGTGGGCCAGGTTGGCCTGCCTCACGAAGAAAATACGGATTTATTTTATTGGTTCACCCCGCACAAGAGTTGGCCCGCGAGTCTATAGGTCAACCCAAATAAGTAATATATTTTTTTAAATTAATGAAAAAATAATCTTCAAATATAAATTTTGTTATTAAGTTAGTTATTTTTCTTATTTAAATGAATTAAGTAAATAGTTTCATAATATTATTCTAAAAAAATATGCATAATAAAATATGTATAAAAAATTATTCTAATATTTTAATTTTCAATGAAATTTAAATTTTAATCGTACTTATAAATTAACTAATAAAATATTTTGTTAAATATATACATTTAAATATATAATTTTTTAAGATAATACAAATAGACAAATGCAAATTACTATTCTAATTAAAAAATATATAAAACAATATCTATAATATATATATATATATATATATATATATATAAATATCATATTTAAATTTTATTATAAAAATGACTTAAGTTTAATTACTAAATTTGATGAATATTGAAAGTTAAATAATTTATGCATTTCAAAAAGATAAAAAAAACTATTAAATATAAAAAAATCATGAAGTCTTACCAAATTTCGTGAAGGTGTTATGAATTAGGGATTGAAGGGAGTTTCTTCCTACATCTCATACTTAAAAAAATAATCAAATTATCCTTTTGATATTTTTTATTGAACGTTTTTTCTTTAATTTCGAAATGTGAAATCTTGAAACTTTCCAAGTTATAGATCTATAAGTTAAAATTTGTGTTTCTGATTGTACAATTTGCAATACTATGTATTTCAAATTACACAATGCATAATACAAATTTTTTATTCTGGATTGTACAATATGAAATACAAATTTGTATTCTAAATTGTAGAATTGGAAATAGATAATGTTGAAAATTTTGAGAGTGTAAGGGTGTAGTAGGAAGAAATTATAAAGGTGCGGGATGAAATTTACAGAATTTTAAGATACATAGATTATATGGGTCAGTTTGTCCCACCCTGCACTTGGCTTGCATAGACTACAAGTTATGCAAGGCGAATCTAAGCAGACTAGCAAGTTAAAATAGGTAACCTAGCCCGCATTTTTTCTTATTGGGTTGGCCCCTACAACCCATCCCATATTGTCATCCCTATAAAGCATATGTCAATGAAAATATTTGGTCATTAGGGTCACTTCTAACTATTTTTAAAAGTTCACCTTCATAATAGCCTTTTAAGAAACACTCATCTAAACAAATGATGGACCTACGTGCAAAAAACTATCCTTGCATACCTTTAAACATACATGAATCATGTTGTAGACAGTGATCCCATTAATTTGTTCAATTTTCCCTTTCACTGTTGATCCAAGGTTTGTCTCAACACATCATGGACATAATTGTAAATCTTTTTATATTGTTGAAATGAACCATGCACATGCCTTGATGTCATTTCCATTTCCCACTTTGCCTTGACCTTAAAATAGTTGTATTTCATTTCTTTACACCTTTATTGTGTGTGTAAGAATTTTTCATATTTGAATTTTGTTTAATACAAGACTCCAACTTCTCACTTAACCATTTAGTACTAAATAAATTTACTTTGAATTAGCTACTACAAGTATGTATGTTCTTAATGTTTCTTTGTTGCCAACAACTATTTGATGGTAATTGTCCACAATATGCAAATCACTCACATTTTACTTGTATCCCATTACATTTAACCCTAACTCTTTTGTTATCATTTTCAAAAATTTTGAATTTCTCCACGAATGGACAACATATGTTCTTATTGCATCTTTAAACTGTTCTTTTTTCAGTAAAGTGGGTCCCAAATTAATGTTTTTAGGCATTGTAAAGATACCAAATTTATCATTACTTCGTGACTCATCATCATCTTCCTCAAATCTTCTAACTCTCACTCAGTTTTTGACAGTCCTCCGTCATTCACACTTATGTCATCAATTGGGTTATTATCATCACCCAATAATTGCAAATCATCCTCACAATGTGGTTCATAATCTTTCATTGGTGTTTCTCTTACTCCTGTACTTCTTTCCTCTTTCTCTTGGAAGTACATATTTCCTCTTCCATATCAACTTCAACATTTCCTTCACATAATCCTTCCTTCCTTTCATTGTCAATATCATCTTCAATTTCCACATCCCTAAGTTCTTCATTGGGGTCCCTTAACCAAGAAAAATCTTCTAAGACGTTATCAACTTCATCCACATGTCACTCTCATAATCCTCCACAATAATCTTTTCAGCTTGACCTCACCATCATTCATAATGTTAGACTTAGTATCAGCCACATGACCACTCTCAGCCTGCTCAAATTGATGGTCATAATCAGCCTCAGCCTCTTCATTCTCATTATCACACTCAACCTCACTCTCAACCCCAACCACAATCTCACTTTGAACCCCTTCCTCATTCCCCTTCTCCACCTCCCTCTCACCCACATTACCACTCTCAACCTCATTCCCAGTCTTATATTCCAAAAGATTATCAATATTTAAGGTTCAGACACAATGTGTACCACAAACAAATGTATTTTACCATATCGCTTTGCAATGTTGACCATATTAATTGCATCATTATTGTTTGTGCAACATGAGAATACTACAACTACTTCATTGTTATATACCTCATGTCTGATATCTCAAAATAACTTTATCTATCTAGGTCACATGACTACTTATCCATCAACATATTTTAGTCCATTAAATGGTAGATTATGAACAAAATTTCTACGTTGCGGGGTCTAAACCCTACTTAATTGACAAAGTAGAATGAAATTAATAAACTACACAATTAAAACCTCAAAAAATAATATTTAATTCCATCATAAACCCCTAAACCAAGGAATCTCAAAACAATTAAAGTCTACAAAGTGAGATTCACCTTACAAAATCAATAGAAAACCATTCACTACATAAACCAACGACAAAAATCTAATCATCATCCCTACAATACACAATATCACTCTCCAAATCTCACAATTAGTCCTTTGACAACAACCTCGAATCACATAAAATTTCTACCTTATCAAATGTCTACGAATGATGTGTTTCAAATGAACCTTTACATGTATTTCAAATTAAAGTTCATATCTATCACTTCACTTTGTGTATCAAAATATTAGGGACAACATTAAATTATTTTTAAAATAGTTTAGTCCACATTGAACATTTTAAAAGCTAATAGACAGAATTATTTTTTGCACATTAATAAAGAGACGAAAAGTGGTATTAAACCAAAATAAAACTATGTAACATTGATACATGTATCTTAACATGAATAAACACAAAAACTCAACGATTAGATAGACAAGCATTTACAACTTATTACAGTGAAATCAGATGACAGTCTTGGTATGGAAGAAGTCGTCATCACCTGGCCCTCATTCCCCAAATCACCAACATCAACAACCACAGTGCTAAGCATTTTCCCAACAATGAAAATGCTTCTACCAACTGCCACAAGCTGACAAGGTGGTCTAGTAAGCAATGGTGATAGTTTTCCAACAGGTATCCACTGGCGTCTCTCTTTGTGCCACATCATTAACCTAGTTCCCAAAGTTTGATCCAAGACATAAAGGGTGTCATCCACAACAACTGCAGGGCCTGTCCACCCTGAAACCATGTCAGCATCTGCATACTGCCATGTGCCACTTGATGGTTCATATACAATAGCACTTACATAAGGAGTTACAGGATATCTGGAAAATCGAACATATATCTTCCCATCAAGAATCACTGAATCTTCAACATCAGAAATAATAATAACATCTCTCTGAGATCTCCAACAATTTGTCAGAGGGTCAAAAGTATCCCAAGAATGAGAATAGCTTGGATTTGAAACTAATCCTCCAATAGCATATAGTTTTTCATCCAAAACTTCACAAGCAAAGAAGCACCTGAAAGTTTTTGGTAAAAGAAACCAGTGATGTCTTCATTGCTAGGGGCTAACAAAGGCCGACAAAGACAACATGCAATTTCAACTTCAATAGTAAAATTTAGACAGCTAAATTGACAAATAAAATAAGTACCAATAATTCTTTGTCAATGTTACGAGAGCATGATGTCAAAGTAGTTGTTAATTAAAACTATACTTTCAAAACAAAAGCTCTGTAGAAAAAAGTGAATCACAGCATAAGGATAACTGTGTTTTTAGAATGGAGAGAAACCTTATTTCTTAAATCTGAAGGATACGTACTCCTAAAATCATGCTGTACCAGAAATATTTTACAAAGAAAAACTGGGTACTTCAATTTTGGTACATATGGGTACTTTTTTGGTACGTATTGGACCCATACCCAAGTCCAATTAAACAGAGGATAGAAGTCACAAATCATGAAAATAAATTATTTGGATGCCATATATATAAGCTATTTTCTTTCAAGTAAAATACTTAGTTTGTGGCTATCTCTAGTTTTCTGGTATCAACAATCCTTCAAAACTCAAGTAACTGCAACAACTCTACCTAAAATCTATGATGAAAAATCCTAGCAGATTGATATTCACCTAGCACATACAAACTTACCTTCCTAAAGGAAATGACATAAGGATATTTACCTAGCAGTTGGCATGGAAGCAGCTTGAACCCAACAGTTTGAGGAAGCATCATATGAATAAACCTCATCAGTACAATCTCTTGACCATCTACAACCACCCAATAAAAATAGTTTATTTCCCAAAGCTTCAAAACCAATGCCTTTTCTTTTTGATATGTGAGGTGGAAGACCATCAACGAGCTTCCAATATCTTCCTGAGGCGGTTGGATCCAAAACATAACAGAAAGTCTCATTTAATTTGTCCCTGCACAGAACATAAATCCAGGTCTCATCCAGTTTGTGCTTCTGACGATAAGTGCACCACTCTTCGTTGCAAATTAAGTCCCTCCATCTCTTTGAGACACACTTCAGGACTGGATGATATTTTCTAGGAACTCTTGCCAGACACATTAGAGAAATATCATCTGGAAGGCCACAAATAAGTGCAGAATTGGTGTCTTCTACTTCATTGACACTATTTGAAGATTCTTTTTCATCATTTACATTCTCCATTGGATAGTAAAAAAAGATTGCACCTGAATAGAAAGGATAAATGTTGGTAAAACTCTTATCAGATCAAGATTGCACTTGCCCTTTCAACTATCTGTGCGTACATTGCACAACAAACATCTAGCCAATATGATCCCAAGCTGAAAGTAATATCATGACAGATATAAAACTCAAAGGCTGTGTCAAGACACAAACAAGATCAAGTTTTGTCAGACCAGCACTGTACAGTTTTTAAAGCTTAACATTGACATGAAGAGAGTGCACAGATCATGTAATTTAACCCTTTTTTAAACATAAACAGACTGCAGACACTTTAATCAGATTACAAGCCTCACTAAACAGACTGCAGACTAATTATAAAATATCAACCTCCAAAAATGCTTATGGTTTCTAGCTATAAAGAAATTCTCCTTCTCCTTCGACCCACATATGACAATAATTTCTTCATTATATCCCCTACAGAACACGAACATGTGTAGCTTAACCATGATGTGAAATACCTTCACCTTTACAAAGACAATTTACAAAAATATATCTATCCCATTTTGCAGGCATTAGTTATCAAAACACACAACCAGACAACCCAAAAAGGAGAAATAAACTTCTTCTGTCAAATTATATGAAAGAAAATACAAATTTAACTTCAAGCATAATATTGAGGCAAAGAATATCAGTGCCCAAATCACATAAGCAAAACACAAGCAGGGTTCCAAACTGCCCACAAATCAGCAATAAATGGAGAAACTATCAAACTACAATCACAAGCTTCCTAATCATTCTCAGCATCATACTCCCAAAAAAGAATCCAAATATAGTCCTAATATAAACCTAGACCAGAGCTAGACCACATGCAAAACCAGAAGCAACCCATTCAAGAATAAATGCAAAAGATAACTTCTTTACATAATAAATGCAAAAGATAACTTCTTTACATACCCTTTCCCAGAATCATTGCAATTCCAGATCTAAAAGCCAAAGGGGCACACAATCTTTCTCATCCATTCCAAAATTTTCAAATTTGAAAGTAAACGCCAAAACAATCCGGGAGATATGAATCGAAGATCAATATAATAAGAAAGCCAATTCATTTTTTGTTTGTTTTGTTTATTTTTGTGATAGGAGGAATGGAGAAAGAGACTCACCTGACACCAACGAAGGGATTCGACTAAGAAGTGCGGCAAAACAAAGAAAAAGCATTTCTATAGCAGTCCACGAGATATTTATAGTGTCGTTGATAACAATCCTTTTGTTAAAAACTTCACTTTTTACTTATACTCAAATTTATTTTTTTTTCTTTAGTCTTATACTCAAAATCATGTCTTGTTGTTTTAATATAATAATTACAAGTTTATTGGATTTCATTAATTCATAAGTTGTTATTGTGTCCCTTTTATTACATGATTTGAGGTTAATATTAAAAATATGTTTTAATGAACAATGTGTAAAAGGATAAATATAATAATAAAAAAAATAACCACAATCCATTTAGATTAAATCGATTATGAGTTTAACTATTAATTATAACATTCACATATTTTCATAATTATTATATTATTTAATTTTTTTAACCAATTATTAAGAGGTCAGAAATTTTAAAGCCGCCTTTGTTTCTGTAATTTTTCATAAATAATTATAAAAATATATAAAATTAATTAGGCGTTTTTATAAGTTAAAATCATCTTATGCCTTTATTTTGTAAAGATTTTTTTTTTCAATAAAAGCGAAATATTCATAATTAAAAGTCAATGATCCATCTCTTGAAATATTCATAATTAAAAGTCAATTATCGATCTCTTGAAATATTCATATTTAAAACATCAACACTTTGATAACATGATGCAAATACAAACCAAACTTGATTTACTAATAAATTTACTAGCTTCAAAATTGAAAAGTCATTTGAGCAATTTTTGTGAACAATTTTTGAAGAACAAAAGTTTTCGAGCTTAAAGAGTGGAACACTACACATAATGACTTCGTTATTACTTTCCAAATCATCAACATTAATAACCATCTTCTTCGTTGGTGTGATATTGGGTGATTCTTCTCCACCATCTTCATTCTTTATTGGATAACATAGAGAACAAAGAGAAATGGAAAAAGTTAATAACACGTTTTTTGTTATGAAATTTTCACTTCATCTCACAATTTGTTTGCACAAATGTCCAACAAAACATTATCATCCCAAACTAAAATTATTTTCATGATAGATATTAAAAAATAAACTTTAAGTATAATTCAATCTTATAAAATTGATTTATAAGAAGATATTAACAACCATTTATATACAATGAAATGTCCTTATTTCTAATCGACATGAAATCTACAACCACATATACAAATCTTAAATATCTTAAAGAGTTTGTCAAGAGAAACAAAATCATGTTTTCTATCTACAATTTTTAAGGCTTAATAACACTCACATTAAGTAGTGTGATTTAACATAACACGATTAATGCAAAACTGAGATGAAGATGCGCCTTGCGGGTGATGGTAGAAAGTGTTGTGGCATCAGTCCAAACGGTGATGTAGTGGACCTGTGTTGAAGACAAAAGCGCTTGCACTTTGGAGCAAAAGAGACACTGCAATATTAACACCATAAACGAAACCAAAAAGAAAAGAAAAATGGACTTGATGAACCCTAAGAGTGAAGAAGCACAGAAAGAAGGATAAATGGAATGAAGAAAAGGAAAAATATTATTGACTTCAGAGAGTTTCAGTAATTACAGGGGTATACTTATAAAATAGTAAACATGGGCCAAAGACATGGGCCAAAGAAATAAACAGAAACTAACAACCCATATAACAACCCAAACCAAAAAACTACCCACTTTATCACCCCCCCCCCCCTCAAGCTGGGAGTAGATATTTTGCATTCCCAACTTGGATTTAAGTTGAGTAAACAGATTTGGAGTCAGAGGTTTTGTGAAGATGTCGGCAATTTGTAGTGAAGATGAAATTGGAAGTAATTTGAGAAGCCCAGTAGTGACCTTTTCTCTAACAATATGACAGTCGATTTCAATGTGCTTGGTACGCTCATGAAAGACTGGATTAGAGGCGATTTGGATAGCGGATTGGTTATCACAAAAAAGAGTGGCCGGTTGAGTGTATGGAATTCCAAGATCTTGAAGAATGAAAGTAAGCCACTGTAATTCACAAGTGGTAGTGGCAAGTGCCCTGTACTCGGCCTCAGACGAGCTCTTGGAGATAGTCTTTTGTTTCTTTGATTTCCACGAAATGAGAGACTCTCCCAAAAAAATGGAGAAACCAGTTACAGATTTTCTGGTGTCAGGACAGGTAGCCTAGTCTGAATCACTGTAGGCACGTAGATGTATGGAGCTATTGCGGTGAAGGAAGATACCAAAACCCGGATTGCCTTTGAGATAGCGGAGAATACGAAAAACAGCTTGTTGATGAGCTTTAGTTGGAGATGAGAGAAACTGGTTGAGGTTGTTTACACTGAAAGCAATGTCTGGTCTTGTGTTAGTAAGATAAATAAGTCTGCCAATCAAACAACGATATGTGGAAGAGTCTTTCTCGGAAAGGAGAATGCCTTCAGAAGATGTCAATCGAGAGGAGTGGATCATTGGAGTAGGCATCGGAACAGAATCTAACATGTCTGTCATATGGAGAAGATCCAGAACATATTTTCGTTGACTGAGATGTAAACCACTGCTGTTTCGGGCAACTTCAAGTCCTAGAAAGTATGTGAGATCACCAAGGTTCTTGATCTTGAATTGTTGATGCAGTGTGGCGATGATGTGATTGATTTCCTCAATATTTTTTCTAGTAAGTACAAGATCATCAACATAGATAAGGATAGCAGTTAGTTTGTTTGTATCTTGTTTCAAAAAAAGGGAATGATCGGCAGATGATAAGATATAATTATGGGAAATGAGAAAAGATGATAACTTAGCATACCACTGCCTACCAGCTTGGTGAAGTCCATAAAGGGATCGCTGAAGTTTGCAAACATGTTGAGGTGTAGGGACAGATAAGCCAGGTGGTGGTTTCATATAAACTTCTTAGTGTAGATCCCCATGTAAAAAGGCGTTGTTGACATCTAGTTGCTTTAAATACCAGTCATTAGCAGTAGCAACCGCAAGCAAAAGTCGTAAGGTAGTGAGCTTGGCTACAAGAGTGAATGTATCAAGAAAATCAAGACCTTCGAGTTAAGTATAACCCTTGGCCACTAAGCGAGTTTTGTAGAGATCAAGAGTGCCATCAGATTTATGTTTGATTTTGTAGACCCATCTACAACCTATGGTTGTTTTCCCTTCGGGAAGAGGGATGAGCTACCAAGTATGATTGGTAGTAAGAGTATCAAGCTCTTCTTGCATCGCTTACTTCCAACAGGCGTGCTTGGAAGCCTCATTATAATTTTGAGGCTCTGTGTGTGAGGATATAGAAAGAACAGTGTTTTTAAAAGTAGATGATAAAGCTGAATAAGAAAGAAACTTGTGAATAGGATATTTAGAACTTACATTGCTTGCATTTGGTATTTGAGTATGGAAATCTTCTAAGTACGTGGGTGGTCGTCGTGGTTTATTGGACCGTCTAGGTGGTGCATCATGTATGGTTTGAATCAGAGAATTATCCTCATGTGGAGTAGTATCCTCATGTGGAGAAATATCCTCACGTGGAGCAGTGTCCTCAAGTGTAGTATTTGCATATTCAAAAGTAAGATCATAATTGATATCATAATTTGAAGGTACAGGTAAAGACAAACTGTTGGGACTGTCATTTTTATCATTTTTCAACATGTATGGAAAATTATTTTCGTAAAAGATTATGTGCCTTGAGATCTCAATACGATGATATTTTAGATTTAAGAAAATATATCCCTTTGTATGAGCAGGAAATCTAAGAAAAATGTCATGCAGAGATCTATCATCTAACTTTTTTTCTATGTGCAGTAAGAGTACTAGAGTAACAAAGGCATCCAAAAATACGTAAATTGGATATATCACAAGGTTTATCATATAGTTTCTCATATGGGGCAATGTTTTGCAGCAAAGGAGTAAGAGTACAGTTAATAAGGTAAGTAACATGTTGAACAACAAAATCCAAAAAAATAAAAGGTAAATGATCTTGAAAAATTAAAGCACGAGTGATATTTAAAAGGTGTTGGTGTTTGCGTTCAACTATGCCATTTTGTTCGGGTGTTTCAATGCATGTTGTTTGATGAATAATACCTTTGGAAGAAAAGAAATCTTTCATAGAAAATTCAGGGCCATTGTCCGTACGAATGATTTTAGCAGTAGTATGAAAATGATTTTCAATATAGGCGATAAAACTAACAATCTTTTGTCTAACTTCAGATTTTGCATGTAAGAGAAATGTCCAAGTATAACAAGAAAAGTCATCTACAACAGTAAAAAAATATTTGAAACCTTGCATAGAATTTATAGTACAAGGACCCCAAATGTCCATGTGTATAAGATCAAACAACTATAGTTTTCGAAGTGTTTAAAGTAAAAGGGAGTTTCTTTTGTTTGGCACGATTGCAAATATCACACAAATGTATTTTTCCATAAGAAATAAAAGGATATTGAGTTCTCAACACACGTAATCTTTCATCAAAAAGATGTCACAGTCTATAGTGCCACAAATTAAAGTCCTTGGCAATGTAATGAACAGAAGGAACAGTATTAAGCGTGGCAGGAAAAAGAAAAATGGCAGAATTAAACATGTACAGGCCAGCTTTGGCACTAACTAAACCAATCTTCTCTTGAGTTAGATTGTCCTGTATAATACAGTGGGTAGAGAAAAAGATCAAATGGCAGTTCAGATGTATACAAAGTTTGGAAGTAGAAATCAAATTGAAAGAAAACTGAGGTACATACAAAACATCTTTAAGAAAAAACTTTTTATTGAAAATGACAGTTCCAGAATATTCAGCATACACATGATTTCCATTAGGTAAATTAATGAGAATAGGTTTGATTTTCCTATAAGCAGTAAAAGCTGATAAAATAGTGCATACATGATCTGTTGCTCCAGAATCAAGAATCCAAAATTTTTTAGTTTTAATTGCAGAATTTAAAATGGTATTACTCGTTGAAGACTGCTAAAGAGCTTTGTGATTTGAATCTGCAGAGTAGGATCCCACTTGGTTTATTTGGGCAGCACCATTGTTGCCATTTTGTTTGAACATCTCAGATAAAATTTGATATTGTTGAGTTGTAAAAGGATTATCTTTGTGTTCCTGTTCTTTTGAACAATGCTCAGAAAAACTATCATCAGCAGCAACAATCATATTATTAGCTTAGTTATTTTGACCATTACCATAAAACCTATATCCAACAGGATAATCAAGTTTCTTGTAGCAAGAATCAATGATATGACCACTTCTATTACAATAGGTAAAATGTTTTCTATTCCCACTATTTTTTAGGGTTCTATTATCTTGACTGGGAAAACCAATTTTTCTAAAACATGCATTCTCAAAATGTCCAGATTTACCACAAAAGGTACAAACAGCAGAAGAATTCACATGTTTAATGTTAGCACTATTGATATTAGAAACAAGATGACTGCTAGCTAATTCTTGTTGAACCACAAGGGAGAATATTTTCGTTATAGAAGGAACAATATCCATAAGCAAGACATGGGAATGTTGTGATATTGATCCTTCAAACCCCTAAAGAACTGCATAGCTTGGTCCTCACAGAAGCAACAGTACACGTATCTTGATGAACACATAGAGGATTAGGCCTAAAATTGTCTAATTCATCCCAAATAATCCTCAACTTAGTAAAATAAACCGTCACGGATAGGTCACCTTGGTTTAAAAAAGTAGTTTCAAATTGTAAATCAGAAACCCTAGACAAATTACCCTGAGAATACCTAACTTTCAAATCATTCCGAATATCCAGAGCTTTTTCCATCCATACTATACTTTGTCTAATGGGTATAGAGACAAAGTGGACTAACCAAGAAGCTAACATGTTGTTACATCTGTACCAGGAAGGGTAAGAGGAGTAATCCTTTGCTGGACAAGGGTGCGTTCCGATAACCAACTCTATTTTGTTTTTTGCACTCAACGTCGTCAACATGGAACGACTCCAGGAATGGTAATTTGATGGTTCCAACAGCGGCGACACCAACGGTGTGGCAGGATTTTCGCTAGGATGCAAGTACAGGTAACTTCCGACTGATGGGGTCGACTATTCCATTTGAGTGGAGGAGGAAGAGGTCTTATTTTGTTCTTCCGCCATATCTGTAAAGGGAAACAATAAGAAAAAAAGAAAAATCAGAAAAGCAAGAATTGAAGACAGATTGAGAAAGAAAATGGAAAAGGAAAAAAGATTGAAGCAAGAAAAACAGAGTTACGTAGCAAAGCTCTTCAATTGAAGAGCTCTGATACAATAACACGATTAATGCAAAAATGAGATGAAGATGCACCTTGCGGGTGATGGTAGAAAGTGTTGTGGCTTTATTCCAAACGGTGATGTAGTGGCCCTGTGTTGAAGACAAAATCGCTTGCATTTTGGAGCAAAAGAGGCACTGCAATATTAACACCATAAACGAAACCATAAAGAAAAGAAAATGGACTTGATGAACACTAAGAGTGAAGAAGCACACAAAGAAGGATAACTGGAATGAAGAAAAGAAAAAATATTATTGACTTCAGAGAGTTTCAGTAATTACAGGGATATACTTATAAAATAGTGAACATGGACCAAAGACATGGGCCAAAGAAATAAACAGAAACTAACAACCCGTATAACAACCCAAACCAAATAAGTACCCACTTTATCGTAACATTTTCTAATTTAACATTTTCTAAGACTTGATAATGTACAATTTCTTACGGTCACTGGATATTGAAATCATTCGCAAGATCACTAGTAAGTTTCTATATATAACCTTAATTTTTTCAGTATATCCCTACAAAACATGAACAAAGGTGTGACTAAAGGAAAAACTGATATCTAGTTACTTTCTTTACCAAAACATACAGCACAAACATGATGTGTATTACATCTTACTTCTGTTTGATACACCATATAGTTATTCTAAAAAATATAACATACCATATGGAACAAAAATATTACAAACATTTTCTAGACATTATTGATATCAAAAGAAATTTATGAATAAAGATATGGTGATATATAAATCAAAGATCAAACTAGTAAAAGAGAAGATTAATTTCTACTATTATTTTAATCATTACAATTATTGTTTTTGTTAATGGTATTTATGAAGAGATAATATTTGGCAAAACGAAAACAAAACAAAAAAAAAAAAAAACTAAAAACAAAAAAGAGAAAATTGTAAAATAAAAATTTAAAAAAAAAAAAAAAAATAAAAAAAAAATTCAGAGTTGTAAGAAGGATGTATAAAAAAAAAAAAATAAAGTGAAATTAAACTTTTTGTTTATTTTTTCTTGAAA
>Ga0123342_1001417_pt1 | contig 40275 bp, 26 predicted proteins | sample Turbeawhitnodule_FD_89960 | JGI IMG/M metagenome (GOLD analysis project Ga0123342, IMG submission 89960) | Root nodule microbial communities of legume samples collected from Mexico - Turtle bean Mexico white nodule | ecosystem: Host-associated > Plants > Roots > Nodule | place: Mexico: Nepantla...
CTTCTCAAGAAGGAGGAGATGATGGAAACCATCCAGCCACATTCATCCCCCTAGTTGAAGAAAAAGCATTGGATTTGAGGACAAATCCTTTTCAAGAGGGAGGGGATGATGGAAGAGGCCCCAACACCCAAAAGAGCGTCTAGGACCAACCTTGCATGAGAGGCAACCTGAGAGTGTCTAGGACCAACCTTACATAGAGGGCACCCACAAGGAGCGTCTAGGCCACACAAGAAGCGTCTAAGAGACACAAGAAGTGTCTAGGCCACACAAGGAGCGTCTAAGAGAGTTGACATCCAAGAAGGGTGACGTCCAAGAAGGCCCAACAAAGTGTAGCTTAGCCTTAATTGTGGTGTAAATAGCATAACCTTGTGAACCTTTGTTTAAATTCTGCAAATTAGGATTAAGGAGGAGTTAACCTAGATTAGCTACGGTTTTTAGAAGCTCTTCACTAATCTAGGACGTCCATGTGCAAGTTAGGGGGCCATGTGCACCCATGTGCCATGTGTTCCATGTGCCTCCATGTGCTACTCTTTTGCATTTCATTTGGCTTGCATTTGCTCATCATATAGGTCATCATTTCAGGTCCTCCTTAGCCTATAAAAGGAGGAGCCAACCTCATGTATTTGAAAATTAAATTGAGTATTGTTATGCTGCCAAACTTGAGCCATACTTTACTCCCTTGCCTAAGATTTAAGTCTTAATCTTCAATCCTTCACCTACCAAAGGGGGTTGGCCGAACCTCCCTCAATTTCCCTACTCTCATGCACCTTCAAGACACCCATACTTCCTAGGAAGGCCTTGCTTCATCTCCTCCACAAGCTTCCGCAAGTTCATCACCAAAACGCAAAGAAGAGCTCAAAGGAATGATATCAGTTTTTGTCTTTAAAAACTCATATTACAACACAATAAAAACTGAAAATTTATAACTATTAATAAAACATGAGAAAACATACTATCAATTTATTCCTCACTCCAATTTTCTATTTTTTTCTTATTAATTTTATTATATATTTTTTATAATATATCAGTTTTTCACTAAATGTGGGAAGTATGTTAAAAAAATAATATGAAGAGTAGGTACGTGGGAAGGAAAGAGAGAGAAAGTGGGAAGTAGGGTAAGTGATTTATGTGTAGTGGAGAATCATGAAAACTATTTTTTAAATAAATTTTAAAACTGCTACAATAGTGAAGAGTAATTAGGAATAATAAATGTAGTGCACCTCTGGGACAGTTCTTTCAAATTTAATATTAACTATTTTTTTTAGTTTTAAATTTAAGTAATTATAAAATGACGAAATAACCAAAATGAAATATTGATATAAAGATAAAATAGGAAACAAATTATATACAACGAAAACCAGTTATAATATATATAGGTATAGAGGTATAGATAAATTAATAAAATAAAATATGAAGTAAGAATAAAATAGGAAAAGAATTTAGAGAAAATCTTGAATTTTGTATTTAATAGAAAATGAGATCACTTTAAAACATAAAAGTATATCAATCTCTCATCTCTCCAGTTAAATGACAACTACTAAAATAAAATTTTAAAATTAAAAAACTATTTTATTAAGTTATACAATTATAAAATGTCGAAATAATCAAAATAAATTAATAAAATAAAATATGAAGTAAGGATAAAATAGGAAAAGAATTTAGAGAATATCTTGAATTTTGTATTTAATAGAAAATGAGTTAACTTTTTAAAACAAAAAAATAAACTAATCTCTCCACCCCCTCTCCTAAATGACAACAAATGAAATAAAATTTTAAAATTGTTTTATTAACTTCTGAAATAATAAAATGTCCAAATAATCAAAATAAAATAATAAAATAAAATAAAATATAAAATAAGGATAAAATAAGAAAAGAATTTAGAGAATATCTTGAAATTTTTATTTAATAAAAAAGAAAATCACTTTAAAACATAAAACTAACATACCAATTTCTCAACTTTTTTGTCTTTAAGTGAGAACAAATAAAATAAAATTTTAAAATTTTAAAATTCTTTATTAACTTCTAAAATTATAAAATGTCAAAATAACCAAAATAAATTAATAAAATAAAATATTAAGTAAGAATAAAATAAAAAATAATTTAAAGGAGTTAAAGTAGAAAATTCCATTTATATATAACTATATATTATTTTAATTGTATATAATAATATATAACATATATTCTCTTATTTATAATTTATATGATAAAATTTAAAGTTATAAAGAAAAAAAAGGAAGGAATGAAACTTACTACTAATGGGAAGAGTTTACACAACCAACTTTTCTTTGTAATTCAGAATACAACTTCTTTTATGTGTTGGATTACTTACTGACATGAAATTTTTATAAAATCCTAAAATATAGGAAAGATGTAATTTGATGCTGTGGTTGTCAAATAATCAATACTCCACATAAAAAAAAAAAAAGAAGCTACCCATACTCTATATGCATACATGTAAGTTTAGAATATTTGATGGTATAAAATCAAATTTTTGTTATGACATAACTTCAATACAATCTATAATAAATAATATATTAATTACTTTATTTTTATATAAAAAATTAAATTATATAAAATAAAAAAGTTAAATATATATATTATTTATTAATAAAATATTATAATATGAATTAATATAGAGACAGAGAGTGTGTGCTAGTTATTATTATTATTATAATACAATAAAATGCAGTGAGGATGAGAATCTCGCGGGACAGCTATATATATACATCACCAACATCGTACCTGTCACCTGCGTCTGCTCTCTATTTCTCTTCTTCCTTCTGTTCGCAAACACAAATAAAGGTTTCAACTTTCAACATCCTCAAAATCCAAGTACCCTTTTTTCTCTTCCCAACACAAACTTTCTTTCTGTGTGCTTCGTTTTTGGGTTTTCTTTGATCATGGGTCGCCCACCCAGTAATGGAGGCCCAGCCTTTCGCTTCACTCCGGCTGAGGTATTCATCAAATTTTCAACTTCACAGAAGTTTTTCGTGTTTTATTCATGATTTTCTACATTGGGTTATCTGGGTGTTTGTTTTATGCTCAAATTTTAATCGCGCTGTATTAAATTAACCAACTAGCTCTCCTTCACAACTGCCTCATCTTGGTGCTCTCGATTATGTCACTGGATTTGTCATTCAATATTGCTAAGCATGCGTGTGTGGCATTTGGTTCCTGAATGGTGGATGTTTTCCTTTGTGTTGGTTGTGATAAAGCAGCCTGGGTACTGAAAATACATGCATAAAGTTAGGGCTCTGACATTTTGACAATGAATTAGGGTAAATGGTACTTGCGTAAGGTTTTTTGGCCTCCTGTAGGGTATCCACATCTTTTTGTGCAAGTGGTGGGAAATTGATGTTATGTGCATACCTCACTACCCTTGAATAAATTTTGTTCCCTACCTTAGGATTTGGATTAGACCACAAGTGTTGACTTTGTGCTTCCAAAACTTTTATCTTTGGTCTAATGCCATTTGGTTGTCTTGTGAAGTCTTTTCCTCTCAAATGTATGATGTGTCGTGTTCAATGTTATAATTTTAAACTAGAAAGTAGAAATTGACAAAACTGCAAGCTTGATGAAGCAAAATCACAAATCATTACCAAGTTTCTGAAGCCATTGTTCCAAAAGAATAAAAGGAGAGTAGGGGAGTTAAATAGTGTTTAATAGTGCTCCGTTAGTTCTTTCCATTTGACAAGTTGAGCTTATCTGACTCTTCAGTTTCTTTGTGTGAGAATAAGTGGAAGAAAATTAGAGAAGAAAAAAGAATAGCAAATGGTTCAATTGTATGTTTAGTATGAGTTGTACAGAATTTCACTGATGCGTCAATGTATTGTGCATGAAAGTCATCTGTGATTTATCGCATGATATGAACCAACCGAGGGCATGCTTGCTTTTTAGTTGAAACAACCCAAACCCAAGTTGAACTCAGCTCACCAAGACATAATCTTTGAGTTCAATTAGAGTTTGAGCTGTTGCAATTGAAAAAAAAGTGCCACAACTAGTCCAATTATGTGGTGAAGTGAATCATGCTATTTGAATCACAAATTTCAAGATTCTATCAACTGAGATTTCCCATGGAGAGTGCTGTCAAAAACTATTGTTTCTTTGTATAGGTAGGAGAAATGGAAGTTATTCTTCAAGAACATGAGAATGCAATGCCAGCACGTGAAATTCTTACAGCTCTTGCAGAGAAGTTCAGGTGTGCCTCTGTGCCTGACTGCCTGTGCTATTATTGAATATTTTAATGAGCATCAAACTGAATAATATTTCGTATGCTCCCAAATAGTGACCAAAGTTATGCTTTCTTTCAGTGAATCACCAGATCGTAAAGGCAGGATTACAGTGCAAATGAAACAAGTATGACAGGACTACTATATTTTCTTTGAAATTGGAAATTTTCACCCTTGTTTTCTTAGTTTTCCACTTCAGTATAGGTTTGGAATTGGTTTCAAAATAAGCGGTATGCAATAAGAGCAAAATCAAGTAAGACTCCTGGAAAGTTAAATATTACACCTATGCCTCGGGATGATACAACCCCGGTAAGGACTGTGCCTCAGCAACCAGCAGCTGCTCCAATTCCTTCTGCTTCTGTTGCAGCAGGTAAAATGTTGCTTCTTTAGAGTGCTTAATTTTCTGTACTTCACTTGAATCCATAGTCATGGTTATTTGTTACTCCTGCATAATTTATGTTGTGTTAATTTCTTTCTGAAATTCATATACCAAATAAGTGTTGTTTTCTTGGATCTCTAATTTATTTAAAGTTGTATGCTGATTTTCCTAATTTTTTAGTTTATATGATGTTCACTCAAAGGGCTATATTTATACATCTTTTGTTGCTTATGTTTCCTGTTCGAACTTTCTATCCCAACCCTTATGAAGTCATTGTTATGTACACTATTCTTTGTGTAGAGCATTTTGAGTATTTTATTAGATATTAGTAACCATTGAATATAGATAAGCCCTTAAAAATGTATTATAGTAGACGGGGAAAATATAGGGTTTATTTCAACCTATTCTATCTTATGGTATGTTAGTTAGGAATTTCTGTTTTGTGTTATGGTTTGTTTTAGGGGCTATGGGTGGATGTTAGTTTATCACAGAAGATGGTTCCCCAACCTTTTATAAGCTGGACTTCTGTTTTAGAATAGATGGGGATTTTTTTCTTTGTTAGTTACAAAAGAAACTAGACAGATTCTAGTGTGAAAGGAGGAATATCCTTTGTGTACTTGTTTTTGTTTTCGAAATCAAAGAAGAACAAGGGATGCACTAACTTTTTCTATCTCATTCCTCACAAAAAATCTAACAATTGGTTTGGCTTGCCGGATAATGAAAATATAATGAACATAACCAAACTGATATCATGGGACTAGGAGCTTGATATAATGAATATATCTGATGACGAGTAGAAAATAGATGTTTTCACTAAGGGTTATCATTTGTACCGTTGTTTGAGAAGAATTTGTGGGTTATTATTCTTTTGGTTGACAACAAAAAGTACTAGAGTAGAAGATGATGATACCTTTACTGTTGAGTGCAATTTTTTGGACTTTTCCATTTGTTTAGCAAGAGGACTAAGCACCCCACAAACATGAAACTCAAGGGTAAATAGCACTATCAAGATCTATTGATGTTAATTGATAGTGGCGCTAGCCCTAATTTCATCTCAAACAACTTGGCTGGCTAAGAGGTTAGGCTTTAAAATTTATCAAGGCAACCCATCTTATGTGAGGTTAGGGGATGGGAACCACAAGCAAACTCATGGTAGTTCCAACAATGTACAAATCAAATTGGGTGATTGCACCATGATAGAAGGATGTAAAACACCAATTTTAATCAATGTATGTGTGTGGTAGTTACACAATATAATTTGACCTATACCACCTACATGGGAAGAAACAACTAACATGCAAGCCTAATTTCTAGATTTTAACCTTGAAGACAAGGTTGTTTCAGAGGGGGGCGGGGGGTTATTGTTAGATATTAGGAACCATTGAATACTATTAAACCTTTGAAAATGTATTATAGGAGAAAAGGAAAAATAGGATTTAAACCTATTCTATCTTTTGGCATGTTACACTCACAATTGGTTGAACTACAAGTCAAACTTGATACTCTAATAACAAACCTTTATAATTTTGAATGTTCAACACCATATGATTCCCACCATTGTGTTGGATTTTAAGTGTACGTTGAGCAATGTTATCGATTATTTTCCATGGTGGCGCCATTGTGAAAATCAGTGTCAACAACCACCATAGCAAGGCAGTTGCGAATTGTTTTCGTGTGGCGATCTTATGGTGGAAATTATGTCTCACTAAGTTCCTAAAAGAAACTTAGTTTCATCCTCTTTCAAGGAAGGCTCCTTGAAGAAGAAAATAGGAGAAGATACTCCTTTAATGACCTTAAGAACAAGAAGAATGCTTTCTTAAGAGCAAATCACTTCTCATTTAATTGAGAAGTGTTACAAGAGACTAGAGGTTCTATGTATAGATGCATAGCTCCCCTTGCACCTAAGCTACAAAAGATGTGGGACTAAAAGTCTAAAAGTGAGACTAAAAGTCCAAAGTTGGGATGTATGAGCCTAAGAAAGGAGCACCCAAATTTAGCCTATTTTTTGCTTATTCTTCTTGATGTGGGACTTCCTTCCATGCCTCTCTTCAAGGTTTTGGTTTCTTATTTCCATGAGTTGTTGGCTGACTTTCTAATCCCAAATTGAGGGTCGAGGCCCAAAGCTAGTCTATTTATGTCTCTACAAAATCCTACAATTATAAGAAAAAATGTATATCAATACAATTTGTACAAGACAAAGAAGAAAGAAGAAACATTCTTGTGTTCTACTCTCCAATGTAGTAGAGCCTTCTTCTTTGAGGCTTGAGCTTATTCTATTCTCTTAGCCATGAGTCTTGTGGCTAGATGATTTCCATCATACCCTCCCGCTTGAGAAGGATTTGTCCTTAGATCTAAATGATGTTCAGTGACAACATCCTCTGTTGGTTGACTTATTGTATTATATTCATCCATGATCAAATATCAACCTACCGTGAACAAGAAACAAAATAAAAATAAATTTCTTTGTTGCAGGAAAACTAAGAAAATTGCTTATGAAAGCAAAGGTAAAGTAACAATGCCCTTTATTGTCCATATAAAATTTATCATATGAAGAATTAAGGGACATTGTATTGAAAACATATTTTTTTGTAAATTTTGTTTTTTCTATTTTGATATTTTTCTCCACTTTGTTTTTGCCATTGCTTTGTGCTATGCAATAACAAAACAAAATGATTTTTAATAGAATTTTCAAAAGAGAAGTTAGAGTCATTACCTAGAATAGAAAAAGAGTTTAAGGTTGTTCAATTCCTCTTAAAAGATTCTTTCTCATTTAGTTTACTAGAGGCTTTTCATAATTAACTCTCCTTTCCTAGCTTTTTCTAATTCTATCTTTTCTTTTTCTCTCTTTTCTTCTTTGAACTTTTTTTTTTTCAATTTTGTTTGATCCTCTATTACTTGTTGAGGTGTGGGAGCACACAAAATTACTTTTCTTCCCTGATGTGTGGAACTTATTTTATTGGTGAAGCCATCATGAATAGATTTATGATCATATTACCATGGCCTACCAAGTAAGACATGCTCTGCCTCCATAGGATGTATGTCATATAAAATCTCATCTTGATATTTTCCTAAGGAGATAAATATACTTGTTGGTTAACTACTATACCACCATAATCTTTTGATCCATTGGAGTTTATAAGGTTTTAGGTGGGGTGGAGTAGTTTGGGCTAACTTTTCCACCAACCTTGAACTACAACAATTACAACAAAAGCCATTATTCACAATAAAGAACAAATATTTTCAAAACATTTGCATCTTGTGTGGAATAGAGTCTCTCTTTGTGATTGTTTTAACTCAGAAGATTGGCTTTCAAGAAGCCTTCTCACCAATAAGTCTCTTTCATGAGGAAGGACTTCCTCCTCAAAATGTAGAATTGCTTCACTGGGTGAAGAATGAGTCTCGTCCTGGATAATAAACTTTTGGTCTTTTAAAAATATTGATCTTCTATTGGAACAATTAGCAACATAGTGTCCTCTACCAAGATTTGAAGTACTGGGCATCTCTAGCTCTATTTAGTTTCTTTAGAGGGCTCTCTATTTTTATATTTATCCCTTTCCTTTTTCTCTATCCTTTTCCCGTGACCTATCATACCTATTTGTAGATTTTGAAGGGTAACCCTCCCTCTTATAATCTTTCTTAGGGGTGTTGTGGTGTAAGGTAAGTGCCTTGCCTTAATTTTGTAAGTTGTATATATGATAAATAAAAAGCACAACAATATAGGTTGAATACACTGTTTTTCCTCCATCTTATTTATTTATGTCTGTTATAGTAGTGTTTTACTTCGAACACTACGTGTGTTTTGCAAGATTCTTTTAGTATGATAGTTGTAGTTTTGCAATTGTTTCATCAGACACTTTATTAGTTTGTTTGTCCACTTTTATACATATATATTTGGGTGAGTTATCTACTTTGTAAAGTTGATTTTTCCTTTTTTCAAAAATCAAAGTTTTCATTCTCTATTTCTCTAAGGCTTAACATGAATTAATTATTAAGTAAATATAGTTATGGAATTTTAATGTTATACATTTTAGACTATGGTGTTTTTGTTGTATGCTTTTATGAGTTATTTTGTTTACTTACATTGCCTTCATTTTGTTCTACTCAGTTTTGCCAGCAGTAAAAGCAACTCCAGATAATCCTGTTATGGAATTCGAAGCTAAATCTGGAAGGGATGGAGCATGGTCAATATTTCCTCTTTAGTAATCTTAAGAATCTTTATATTTGATTTTTCTTAATTACTTTTTGTTTTGAAATAACATTATTAGGATAAAAAAATTATCCTTATTATCTTTATAAAATCTTCTTACTCAATTCAACGTATTTTTATTTCTTTAGTTTAGGGAGTTTGATTGTTAGAGATAGAGGTAATGAGAATGTAATTAGTGGAATTATTATCAATAAAATAATTCTTTATTTTCCTATGTAGTTCAAGGTGGTATCAGAGTTCCCAATCTTGGGATTGTTGTTTCTGTTGCCATGTAAACAACTAGAACCACTGCACCCTACTACCACTGCCGTTGATGGCAATGTTACGCCAAAAAGGTGTGCACCACACTGATGATCACAATGCTGACAATTGAGTGCTAATGGAGTTTCAACGTGCCTCACACTTATGGAATCCACTCATTGTTGCAATCACAGGCAGGATCATTGTAATCTTCTAAAAGTGAATATTGGACTTGAGCGATGAGAGAGGAAATGAATGTATCAGTGAAAAAACTCAACATGGGAGATTGTTGACAAGCGATGAGACAAAAGGGCTATAAGGTGGAGATGGATTTTTATAGTGAAATATAGGGCATATGGGACAATAGACCAATATAGAGCTTGGTTGGTGATAAAGGGATACATTCGAACTTATAAAATTAACTACAAGGAGATATTTGCTCTAGTGGCAAAGACAATTTGAGTTGTTCTTTCTTTTGCAACACATCTTGGTTGGGACTTACACCAATTAGATGTGATGAATGTCTTTCTTCACTGAGCTTTAGGAGAAGAAGTGTACATGGAGATTCCTCTAGGATTTGAAAGGTATGCCTCCTAAAGATGGCCTTAAATGGTCTTAAGCAAATTCCAAGAACATGGTTTGAGAGATTTACAATAATAATGGTTTAGTTAGGACACAAGCAAATTCCAAGAGATTGCACTTTATTCATATAAAGCACTCCCTTATATTTAGTCTTACTATATTGCTGGTCTATGTGAATGATATGATTATTGTATGCGAAGATGAAATAGAGAAATTGACTCTACCAAAAAAATTAACCGTCCAATTTGAAATGAAAGACTTCAGAAAACTCAAATGTTTCCTTGGAATAAAGGTTGCATATTCCAAAAAAGGATTTTCATTTCCCAATGAAAATATGCACTTGATCTCCTCAAAGAAAAGTGGTAAGTTGAGAGGTAGAACCTTAGGAATTCTTATTGAACAAACTCATAGAACCGGTAGTGAAAGCGTCCAATTATTGATAAGACCCAATATTAGAGATTGGTATGAAAACTTTCTATTACACACAAGGCTAGACATTGCTTATGTAGTTAGTGTGGTGAGCCAATTTATATATAAGAAAGATACATGCAACTAGTTGATAAAATTATTTATTACTTGAAGCCAATTCCATGAAAAGGGTTACTGTTTAGGAAAAAAGACACCCTTACCCTGAAAATATATAGTGATTCAACTATGCTAGTTCTATTGCCATTAAATGTAGCTCTAGTTACAATATTTTTTTGGAGAAACTCTTGTAACCTAAAGAAGCAAAAGATGGGATAATGTATCTCGTTCTAGTGCAAAAGCTTACTTTGGAGCCCTTGATCAAAGTATGTGTAGGAGTTTGGTTGAAATCATACTAGATGACCTTAAAATAAAGGTACATATCCCTATGCAAAAACTAAATTTCTAGCCCTTGCACAAGGTGTGTGAAGAAGGACTTTGACAATCATACTCGATGACCTTGAAATTGGTACATATCCCTATACAATTGTGCCATGATAACAAGTCAGTCATGAACTTTGTTCATAATCCAGTACAACATGATAAGACAAAATTATATTGAAATTGACACACTCCATCAAAACCTTAAAATAAAGGTAGGTATCCCTATGCAAATCTGAATTTCTAGCTCTTGCACAAGGTGTGTGAAGGACGTTAGATGAAAATCATACTTGATGACCTTAAAATAGGTAGATATCCCTATACAATTGTGTCATGATAACAAGTCAGTCATGAACTTTGTTCATAATCCAGTACATGATAGGACAACATTATATTGAAATTGACACACTTCATCAAAGATAGTCTAGACATAGGTATTGTGGTTATAACCCATGTCCCTACAAGATTTCAGATAGTGGACATTTTCATTGAGGGACTTCTGTAAGGAAGATTTCAGGATGTTGTAGACAAGTTGGGACTGATTGATATCCAATTATCAATTGGAGCAGGAGTGTTGTAAATAACAAATTATTAGGATAAAAATATCTTCAATATATCCATATTCATTAGGAGAAAATATTGTTCAACTCTTCCTAATCATTTCAGCATATTTTTATTTCCTTATTTTTATAGAATTTGATTGTTATAAATAGAGGTTATGAGAATGCAATTGTGTGATTGTTATTAATAAAATAATTCTTTATTTCTCAGCATAGTTAAAGGTTTTTTCATTTATGGGCCTGACTTATGGTCTTCTTGTTTCTTATTGTTAGGTATGATGTTTCTACCTTTCTATCACACAGATATTTGGAGACCAATGATCCGGTAATTTAAAGCTAAGATTCTTTCTGTTTTTTTTGTGTGGAGAAAGTAATTAAGCTTTTTGATATGGTTTTCAGTTGCCCTTTTCTCACAACAATATTTTATTGGGAATCTTTTGATTTTGCTACTTTGAATTCCTGCATAGCCATGCTAAGTGGTTGATCCCTGATGAAATTGCTAGAACATATTTGATGTTATTAGTCCTTATTGTTAGTGGGCTTGTGCTTGCATTAGTATTAATAGTTTTTAATACGATTATTAGTGTTAGATTTTATGTAAATGCCCTTTATTTCTATTCCCTACAATTTAGGGGCAATGTTTTATTGGGGATTGATTAGATTTGTCATCAAATTTGAATTCTCATACTTCATGATAAATTCAGAAGAGCTGAGAAGAATTCTCTCAAGTAATCACAAAAAGATTCTTGGGAGTTCAAGTTGGTATGCAGAGCCCCCTCTCTAGTTATGAATCACTTTGGTCATTACTTTGAACAAATCCACTAAAGTTCCCACGGTCACGAACAATTCTGGCAAAGTCTCCAATAACTGAACTTTGGCATTACCTTATCTATATCTAAAAGACCCTCTATCTTTCGTAAGATTTGCTGCTGCACCTCTTTGAATGTACAGCTCTGTGCAATTCTACATGCGTATTTTAAAGGAACCTGTTCCTGCTGTTTGGTCTGCCTCGTCAGCCTTCATTTTATCTATTATATATCTTGTAGACCGTTCACTCTCCTACGAATCTGATTCTTAAGCTTCTAGTTGATCAGGGGGGGCTTTATTGAGACTATTGAATAGTGGAGTTCCGCTCTACCTCAAGATGACCAGGTGAGATATTTCCTCTTTTGAGTGTTAGTGTGTCAATTCCTAAACAGTCAATGAGGTGGCTTGTAATTTGGATTATTGATGGATGCTAAGATGCAACAATTTGGATTTTGAGGTATATGAAAAGTTCTCTACCTGCTGTGTTGTCTTTGTTTCTTATTTTCCAGGTCACTCATCAATGGTGCGGTAACTATCTCAAGTTTAGCAGCCCTCTCATTTTCTTGGGAAATTTAAACAGTGGTTTTGTTGTTCAATTCAACTTATTTTGTTGAGGCTTTTGTTTTATATATCATGTGTTTAAAGAAAAAAAAGTATTTGGGAAGAGAGACATAATGAATTTCTGGATATGCTTAAGTTTCCACGGAGCGAATTGATCCATTTAAGTAGGCAATAAATAGTTTTAGCTATTTTTCAAGAGCACAATTAAACTATTACAACAAAACTTACTAAGATACATTGGACCTAGTTAAATATTTAGAAAAATAACATACAGTCAGTTCCTCCTATTTCCAATACTCCCCCTCAAGCTGGGTGATAGGAGAGGGGTGAACTACAATAGCTACTGCAAATAACGAGTACTAGGGTAAAAATTCTCTCTGCCTTTATTTCCAAAATATATCACTTATATATGTGATGTTTTAGGTTAACAGAGATTGGGTTACTTTCACTAACTGCACTACCCCTATTACATTATGTAATCCTTCATCCATGTAGGCTGTTTCTGTTGTCTCTTGGGCCTCCCTGTAATGTTAGGCCCTTCTCTATCACTGGGAAATAGATGTTGTTCATTCCCAACTTGCATATTAATCTCTTAAAAACTGAACTGCTCAATCCTTTAGCAATAATATTTGCACTTTGACCTTATGATGGTACATATGGAGTACACATCAAACTACTGTTCAACTTTTCCTTGATAAAATGTCTATCCACTTCTATGTGTTTTGTTCAGTCGTGCTGAACACTATTATAGGCTATATTGATTGCTGATTTATTATCATAATAGACTTTCACAGGTTCATGTTCATCCCAATTATTTTTCAAATCTTGTAACATAATTTTCAACCAAAGCAATTCAAATATACCTTGTTCCTTAGCTCGAAATTCAGATTCAGCACGCAATTGAGCTATAACATTTTTCTCTCTACTTCGTCAAGTTACCAGGTTTCCTTCAAGATATGTACAATATCCGGAAGTGAATCTCCTATTAGATATTGACCTTGCATAGTCAGCGTAAGTTTAAGTATTGTATTCCCATTTCTTCTGTATAAAATTCCTCTACCTGATGTTCCTATGAGTTTGTTAGAATAATTTATCTTGGTTATATAACTTGTTTAGATAGGTGTTTAGTAGTCTTCCCTAAAAAGCTGTTTTGCTTATTAGCATTAATTACCTAGATATAGCCTTTTCTTGTACCTCTTGGTATTCCTGATGTAATTTTCTTCAATAAATTACAAGGAACAGCTAAGAGATAATCAATCTCTTAAGCTTTTTTTTATCATATTTTCTGTCTCAAGTTGGTATCAGAGAAACTTAAAAAGACAATGTAACGAAAAGTCGCAGTGAGGTAATTTAGCTTAGCAACTATCTATCTCGTCATAATACAAATCAACTTGGTGAGTTACAAGTTTGATATTGAATCCATTGGCGTGTCTACAAGCTTAGCATTACACATACTTGTTTCATCTAAAATGTCCAAAGCATTTTTTTAAATATGACCAAAACTGTGCAACTTTTATACCAAGGAAATATCTCAAGTGTTCAAAATCTTTTGCCTGGAATTGTTTGGCAAGATATTGTTTTAGTTGGTCTATACCCCTTCTTGTCACTCTATCTATGATAAGAGTGCTTGTCCACGTATATAATGAGGTAGATACTGAAAAGAAATTGGTTAGCTCTAGAAAGGAAGTTGAATAAAGCTTAAAATGCTTTTGAAGATTTTTGCAAGATGGTTGACACTAGACATTTTGGGGGTGATTGTTTGCTAGTTGAGGAAGGTTTCTAAAAAGATTTTTGTAAACAAGTTGTGAAAGATAGCCTAAGCTAGTGCAAGTGTAATATACGACGCACAGAAATACTTTAATTTTTATATTGGTTCATCCAAACACTGAGCTAGGTCTAGTGCTCCTTTGCAAACCATGAAGGGTTACACTAATAAGATAATGATCGCTAATATTCTCAATGTCACTTCTGGTTTACAATAAGTAAACAAAGTCACTCCTGACTATGTCCTTTGTCTCTTCTTTAAGATAAAGAATAAAAGTATTCTTCACTAAACCAATTCTGGCTTTTTCAAGTATTCTTTAAGTGTCACTTCTACTACAACAAAAGAATTGTTTAAGATACAAGGATAACTCTTAAAAGAGAGGATATGCAAAATAAATGCTCCTTGCTGAGAGATAACTTCATATAGTGAAAGTTTTATAAACACACAACACTTTCTCTATATTGTCTATCAGACTTTCGATGATCTAGCACTCAGAAGCAGTGGCACATGAGAAGTATTTTACATAAATTTTTTTATTACTTCCCTCCTATAATGGCAACAACTTCGTCAAAGCTTGGGACATTAATTTTACAAAGGACTTGGATTCTGACTTGATCAAATTCAGGATTTAATTCTACAATAAAATCATAGGCACTTTCTTGTTCAATAAATTCCTTCATAACAGTAGCATCATAGACCCTGTTTTGAGCTACTATTTTTACCTTTACAGTATACACTTGAGCAGCAGTTTTAGCCTCAGAATAAGTTTGCTCAATTGCATCCCAAATGTATTTTGTTAACCTGAGAAACATGATGGTATCACAAATTTCTGTATTCATAGAAATTTCGAATCCTAGCAACAATCAATTAATCTTCCTCATCCCATGCTGTAAAATTTGGGTCTCCCTCCTTTGGTTTAGCACCATTCAAGTGGGTGATGTTTCCTTTTCCCATTCATCCTATAACTAGGTTCTATGCCCTGCACATATCCATATTGATTATTCTGAGGAGGATGCACAACTCCCCTTTTTAATCAGAAAGTTGCTAGAAAGTTATTGGAGTTCTGACAGCTGTGGAAAAACTGATAATCTCCAGAACAGTCTACAGCTTCAAGAGCCTAGCAAATTTACTGAAAATTTTTGTTTGCAGAAGCAAAGCTACCTTACATCAGGAACTCTAATACCATGTTAATGATAATATATTTCTCCATGTTTCAGGAAGTGCTGGTACGATTTGCTGGTTTTGGGCCTGAGGAAGATGAGTGGATTAACATTCGAAGGCATGTCAGACCGCGCTCTTTGCCGTGTGAATCATCAGAATGTGTTGTAGTAATCCCGGGTGATCTCATACTTTGTTTTCAGGTAGGAATAGCTGTAGTCAGGTGTCATAAAAACTTACTCTTAGATTTTTTTTTCTGTTTTTCTCTAATATTTTACTTTGTGGATAATCTATTTAGTTTTTTTTTCTCTACATTTGACATTACAGGAAGGTAAGGAGCAAGCCCTATATTTTGATGCCCATGTACTTGATGCTCAAAGACGGAGGCATGATGTAAGAGGCTGTCGTTGTAGATTTTTGGTCCGCTATGATCATGATCAATCAGAGGTATTAATTTTCTTAAAGATTCTGTTGTGGCATACTTTTTATGGTATAATTCTATCACTTGTTTTCTTTTGGTTTGCATTAGATTTCAGTCCCTATAGTTTTCAGTTTTGGTTCCTATAATTTTTACTTTTGATATCATTCAGCCATATAAATCAATGAGATTTGGTTACTTGGGATTTATTTTTATGAATTGATTCTCTAACATTTCTTTTGGGTTTACATAAATTTATTCGTGAAGGGTCCGTTTGGGGTGTTTAGTTATAAATTTTCAAATTTTTAGAAATTAAAACCAGTCTTCAATTTTTAGCTTTTATTTTCAATTTATGTTTGTGTTTTCAGTTTAAAAAATGGTTGCAACTTTATGTAATTTTATAAGAATTATTGATAACAATACTTTCTGAGATCTTATATATGTTAAGTTCTTCTTAAGTAAAAGTAACTAATAATGATGATGATAGTAATAATAAATAAATGGAGAGAGAGAAAGGCAAATTTTTACATAGAGGACCTATTAGGCAACCATAAGGGAGCAAGAAAAGTTATTGAATAGAGACATAGAGAAGGCTAGGGTAAACATAGACTCTTCTCAAAACTTAAATCTCAACAAACGTTTTTTCTTATGTTTTTTGGAAAAAATGTAAAATGATTTTGAAAATGAAATTTGAAAACCAAAAACGTGGCAACCACCCCAAACAAGGCCTACATTTTTCACTCTTTACTTATTTGAGGTTTGGTTTATATGTTTTCACTCCATTATTCTTAATTGTAGTCTGTTGCCATCTATAGGCAAAGGATGGCTACTTTCTTTCTCTAGGTGAATCCATTGCTCCTTTTCTTATATATATATATATGTGTGTGTGTGTGTGTGTGTGTGTGTCATATAAAACTGAGTGCCAACTATGCAACTCAGACTTTTCTTCTCATTATCTCAAGTTTGCGTCTTTGTCTCTAAAACTTCTTCATGATTGTTTGGTTCGTCCAAATCTGTTAGAAATAAAGAAAATGGTTCCTGGTCTCACAGAAATGCGGGTGTTAGTGTGAATCATGTTAATTAGGGAAACATGTTAGGTCTTCTTTTCCTAAGCAAACTAAAACAATATGTAACTTAGCTTTTTTTCATCCTTCCCTCAGATATTTGGGGTCCGAGCCACATCATATCGTTTGGGTTTAGATATTTTGTTACATTTATTGATGAATGACATGAACTTTTGTCCATTTTTATGTCTTTCTTCAATGAAATAAAAAATCAGTTTGGAAAAATGATTAAAAATATTTATCTTTGTATTATCTTTAGAAAAGGCATTCTATGTCAATCCATATGTCTCCATTCACCTCAACAAAACAAAATTGTGAAAAGAATGAGACAGACTTAGTTGAAACTGCACACACTTTATTGCCAAATACTAATATTTGTTTATTATTGTTGGGATGTTATTCTCACTACCAGCTTTCTCATGAATAAAATCCCTCATTTCTATAATTTGCCAAATGAACCTATATCTTGTTTCTCCTTGGGCTTTTGGTTGTACTTGTTTTTTTTCCAAATATATCTCATGACTTGTTAAACTTTTAGCTGGAGGTATCAAATGTATCTTAGATATTCTCATCTTTAGAAAGGTTGCCGATTTTATTCTCCAAACGCTAAACATGGTAGTTGAATCAAGATACAAATTATGTATCAGAGAGCTTATATTTTGAATTGTGAATTCTTTTGTATCGTGAATTGTAAGATTCATAATCATTGAAAAATGTAATATATACTTAAATATATAAACAAAAAATGTATTTACAAAACAACCTCAATCAAAAAGAGTGGTTGTATCTATGTGTATTTACTACACAATTTCAGCAACAAAACCTCCAAAATACAGTGTTTGTTGCTGCTGCTACTGCATGATTATTGCAGACTATGGTTGTTGCGTATACCTACTAAACAACCTCAAACAAAAAAGAATTTCTATCCTAATCATTCATATTTCTTTCTCTTCCTCTCCAAGATCTACTTCACTCAAGTCATCATCATCTTCTATTAAAAGTTCTTCCCCTTCTTCAATGTCTTTAACTTCTTCCTCATCTCCTACTATTGATTTTCCATTGATATTGGTCTTGGCACTGATCAATACAAGGATTTTGGATGAAATGACCTACAACAATCACAAAAGATTAATTTGGTCTAATAATGGTAAGATAAATAAGTTTTCCAACCAGTTTTGTATTTCTTTCGGTATCAAAGAAAACTTCTCCCTAATTTGTCGTTAATTTCTGATTTGGAGCCGTAGGACAATCCACTAGTTTACAATCAATCATACATGTTTCTTTTAGGATGTCTATAGCATATTTCCTTTGAGAAATTACAATACCTTTTGACTGGGCTACTCCAATGCCCAAAAAATATTTAAGACTTCTAAGATTCTTGGTTTGAAAATGATTGCATAGGTGTTCCTTTAATTGAGATATTCTAGCAACATTATATCATCAATATACACTATTTAGTATACAATTTCTAGGGAGGTATGATGATATAAAACCACACTGTGTTTCAGCCCAAAGGTTTAAACAATGTGGCTGAACTTTACCAACCACACACATGGAGATTTCTTGAGACCATAGGGAGAGAGACACATTTTATAAATCAAACTAGAATCCCCCTGAGCAACAAACACAAGAGGTTGCTCCATGTGTAGACCTCTTCGAGATTTCCATCTAGAAAAACATTCTTAATATCTAATTGATGAAGAGGCCAATGATGAATGGCTTCCATGGCAAGGAAAAGTATAACAATAGTCATCTTGGATCACTGTAGTCAAGCCCATAGATCTAAATATATCTTTTTTGCTACCAATCGAGCTTTGTAGCAATCAACTTCACCATTAGGTCCAACCTTAATGAAATAGACCCAACAACAACCAATTGTCTTCTTTCTGGGTGGAAGAGGAACTAACTTCCAAGTACCATTATGTTTAAGGGCTTGCATTACAACAATCATGGCTTGTCACCATCCAGGTTGATCAAACGCCCCTTTCACATTTTTAGGAATGGTAATAGCAGATAGGAAGAGAAAAAATAACAACAGGAAGGAGACAAACGACAATAGCTTAGAAAATTGTAAATAGGATGCAAATTGCGTGTAGAGCGAGTATATTTGGGAATGACAATAGGCCAACTAGAATCATCATCATCAAGAGTCGTAGAATGGAATGATAATGGTGAAGGACGTGATGAAGAGGGTGCATCATGTAGTATTGGACTAGTCATTTAAAGATAGGGTGATAGCCTAGGTGAATCGGGCTGATGAGAGGACATTGGATTTTTGGGAGAAGTTGGAACAATGTTTGGAATTGGTTGCACAAAGGGCTCAACTAAAGACAAGGCAAGACCTGGTTGACAAAGTTAACATCTTGTGTGTAGGAAGAGAAGAAAAGTTTCTTAAAGAAAGGTGAGACTTGTAGACATCTAATGTTTTTTAATGCTACGGGAATAACATTGATGCCATTTTTGAAGACTTTGTAATATCCTAATAACATTGATACATTTTTGATAGTGCGAGCTAAAAGTTTGTCCAAACTGGTAGACATATGTGCAAAACACAATCAAAGACTCCAGTAGAAACAGAAAAAAAGGTTCATTTGGAAACACAATGGACTATGGAGCTTTATTGTCCAAAGAAGGCATTGGTCTAGTACCAAGATAGTGGAGTCCTTCAGATTCATCTCTTTCACCAATTAGTCGACCTATACCATGCTCTTCTATAACAAGAATTGGCATTAAAGGTTATGGAACAATTTAAAGATTCTGTTAATTGACTTAAGGAAATTAGGTTTAAAGGAGAATTAGGGACAAGAAACACATGTTTTAGGTTCAGAGAGGGAGAAAGGGAGATTTAACAACTCCCTTGAAGTAACATTGGATCCATCGACTAAAGGAATAGCATGAGAAAATTTATGATGAGAAATAGAAGGAGAAAGGGAGATTTGACCAACTCCCTCGGAAGTAACTACAGATCCATCTGCCAAAGTAATAACAGAGGAATTTTATGATGAGAAATAGAAGAAAACAAGGAAGCATGTTAATCAATTATCCATGACCTTTGACACTGTTTTGAGAAATGCAAGCTTGTGGCAAAATTGAATGGGTGGAAGATTGAGTTTGAATGCTAGATTTTAACTTGAGATATTCCTAATATTCTTCATTAGTAAGTTGTGGTTCAACCTTGTTAGATTGAAAGATGTTTGTTTCTTTTTAAGAAAACTATGTAAAGCAAAGCAAATTTTTTTAGTGTGGCCAATTCTCCTACAAAAGGAGGAGCATTGTGGAGGTTTGCATCCACTTTGGGTAACAAAAGCCCATTGAAAAAGGAATTCATCAATAATTAGAATTACAACAACCTAACAAAGGGTCTAAATTAACACCCAAATCAATAATCCAACACACTGATAACAATCAAATATCCAACACCAACATTCAATAGCAAACTCATAGCTACTAGCAACCAACAACTTTAATCTCTCTCAAAATACGATGAGTACTAGCAATTAAAAACAACACTTCTACATACAACAAGTGCCAACTGTAAATAAATAAACAGTTGTGGATAAAGAGTATGAAAGAAAGGATGAAGCCCCAAAGACAATGGAGAGAGATTCCGTAAGGAACCCTTAAGGTCGCACAAAACAATACTGGAGCAAAGAACCAAAAGAGAAAATGTGTTAAGGCAACTCTGACGAGTTGAATGGTGGTTGTCCGACCATGGGAAGGTGGTGTGTGAGACACACGCGCCTAGGTCATTTGAGAACAAGGTGGCGCGTGGTGGTGTGTCAGATTGAGTTGGGACACGAAACCACTAGGGTTGGATTGTGCTCCTCGAGGTGCACCGAACCCTGACTTATTTTCATTGCCTGATGAAATTGTGGTGGTGGACAACATTTTCATTGCCAAACAAATGGAGACAATACAAAAGAATAGAGAATAAATTAGAGAGTTTGATTCCCTTTTCTTGGGTTTCTTATATTTATAATGAAATTATAAGTTCAAATACAATGACTGAGAGGAGAGACAAAATAATAAGAAAGGTCATATCTAGAAGCTAGGTACAACACAAAGCATATAGCGACTTTTCAATAAAGTCTATCTAAGATGACCTATATTAACACTCATGATAAGAAGTAGACTTTAAACCTTTTCTGTACTCTCCAATTTGGATAAAAAGAGGACTCCTTACAGATTAAATCGCAATGCATTACCATAAATGCAGTTGCAAACTTTTTGTATTACATCTTTATTTTTGTAAGATGCATTGATTGTCCTTTATTGGAGATCAGTTTTTTATTTCACTACTGTTGTAACTTTTGCACAATCAAAGTTGTTATCCTCTTTCCTTTTTTCTTTACATTTTAGCGACTTCACAAATATTTCCTTCACTTCATTTGGAACACCACAACAAGGAATAACATCTTTGTTTGCTCTAGCAAGATGATTCTTCATTCTTGCCAGGCCACCCTACTTGTTGGAAGATTTTCACAATAGTTTTAATTAATATCAAGACTCCCTTTTTGATGTACCCATTTTTAAAAATCAAGAGTCCAATAGAATACTCACTCAGTAGCAATAGCAGATGTAAAGCAAGGGAAGGGACTAGCTGTAAAGGAGCAACATCATTGCACCAACATGTGTTGTTGAAGAGTCGAAAGGGCTAATCACTCACTATTCTGCTACTCATTTATGTCATTACCATATCTGTCATTGTAGGATGCCCAAGATCTAATTAATGGAGCCACCACAAATGGGATTGAACGAATTGATAGTAAGAAAGAAGACATTCTTTGGCAGAAAATATAAAAGCAACCCACTTTGACTTTGGAGCAAGAAGAGTTTTGTGACTCAGGTGAGGAGCCTTGAAGGTAATAATGACGATGTAGAGAGAAATGGGATATATTTGTGTGATATAATCCTTTTGTTTTTCTATTTTATTAGCATAGCTGAGGAGTACATACATACAAGAGTATTACATAGGGATGGGCCCAAACGCGTAAACAAAATATATCTAAAACAACATCTTAAGAAGTGGACTTTAGGCCTAACTGAACCTTACAAAACTGGAAGTTTGTACCCACTCATATACTATGAAATGTCTTTATCTGTAGTCGATTTGGGATCTCCAACACACCCCTCACGTTGAGACCTACCAACTTGTGCGTGAGACTATATATTATGTGTGGTCTGATAAGTCCAACAAGCTCTCGCTAGGATAGACTCTAAATTACTCTGATACCATCTTAAGAAGTGGACTTTAAGCTTAATTCAACATTACCAAACCGGCTCATAAAGTGAAGTTTGCTTCTACTTATATATTAAGAAATGTTCTTATCTCTATTTGATGTGAGATCTCCAACACACCCGCATCAAGCTAGAACATATAAATCATATGCACCAAGCTAGTTACATATATAATCAATTTTAGGGCCTACAATTGTTTATTGAAAATATATGCTAACTAATAATTGAAATTAACAAACTATGACAGTCTATCTCGATATATGTGGTCTTCTTGTATAATATTAGGTTTGAGGCAATATGAAGAGTAATTTGGTTATCTCAAAACCATTTGTGTAACTTCCCAAAATCTAAGTTCTGTTTGAGCCAATAAGTTCACAAGATGTAGAAGTCATGATCTATATTCTGTTTTTGCACTAGATCTTGACACTACATTCTTTTTATTGTTTTTTTAAGAGATCAATTTGTTTCCAATAAAAACACAATATCTAGAAGTCATTGATGTCACAAACATTCCTATCTTAGTTTAAGAAGCCATGCAAAGTGAACATTGAACCCAAGCCGTGAAAGAGGATATAAATGCATTAGAAAGAAACTCAACACGGGGGACTGTTGACAAACTAGGAGACAAAAGAGCTACACTAATGGAATTGACTATGTTCTTGCTCGAGGATTTGAAACTTAATGAAAGGAATAAGGTATGACTTCTAAAGAAGGCCTTACATGGTTTTCAGCAATCTCCAAGAGAATGGTTTTGGATATTTATACTGATGTAGACTATGCAGGTTTTGTTATTGATAAAAAAAAAAATCTTTGGATACAGTATGTTTTTTGGGAGAAAGCCTAGTGACATGGAGAAGCAAGTATCTCGTTTAAGTTCAAAAATATGAATTTTGAACCCTTGCTTAGAGTGTGCCTAAAGAACTTTGGATGGAGATCATAATAGATGACTTTCAAATAAAGGTTGACATTGCTATGCAAATTTACTTTGACAACAAGTCAAACAATGAACGTGGTTCATAATCTAGTATATTGGCAAACACTTCATCAAAGATAATATTGAGGACAGAGGTTAGTGGTTACAACCCATATCATATCCCTACATGACTCCAGTTAGCATACATTTTGTAGGTAAGTTAGGAATGATGGATATTCATTGACCAACTTGAGAAAGAATGTTGTAAATAGGAAATTATTAGAATAAAAATATCTTAATATCTCCATAATAATTAGAAAAAAATATCCTTGGTATCTTCACATTCACTCCATTAGACTTTATTTCCTTTTAAGAGAATGCAATTGTTACTAACAGAGAAATTAAAAATGTAATTAGCATGATTACTTACAGTTATATATTTCTTTATTCACTTTCATTATTCAAGTCTACCCAAGATTTTATCGGAAAAAGGGTAGTTGGCTTCCAATACGCAGTTAGGAGCAAAAGTTAAAGGGTTCTGGAACGTTTTAGTGTGATGTTCAGAAAACACCAGGAACTACCACCCAAGAGACGTAGGGAGCATGTTATCAAACCTATTAGAGGGCACGGGGCAGGGAATACTTGAAACATTTTATTTCCAGCAAAACATTGGCTGTGGATCCAAACATAGTTAAGAATGTCAGGGAGTTACCTATTGTGACTGCTTGTTCAGTCCTATTGCTTCACAATGGTGTGATTTGAAAACAGCAGAATCATGCATTTTACAAAGCTTTAAAAGTTTGTTTTGACTTCTATAATTGATAAGTGTTCTGTTGAAGGTCACTACTCGTTTGATGCATTTTGTTAATTCACCCCCATCTCGTGTTCTTGCCAGGAAATCGTGCCGCTTAGGAAGATTTGCCGCAGGCCCGAAACTGATTACCGGTTACAGCAACTTCATGCTGTGAATGAGGTAGCACCTGTGGATCAGCAGAAAATTGGGATGGATCCATTGGTACCAAAGCAGCTGATTGCAGCAAGCATTCATATGGAGATTCCTGTTATGCAAACAAATGTTCCTCAAACTCCACAAGGTATGGATATGGATGTAGATCAAAAGAAAGCTGAAACAAATACTGATGTTCCAGCAGGAAACTCTACCACCACCCCAGGGAATACCCCATTCACTAGTATCATTACTACAAGCAATGTTCCTCAAGTCACTAGTCAGACTCAGGACATGGTTGAATGAAAATAGCTGTTTCATTTTTTCAGACAAGATGAGACTTGAGTACACTATTTAGTTTCTTAGAACTTTTAACCATCTGGGTAGTTTATCTTCAGCAAACAATGCTCACAAGTAACTTTCTCTTGCTGTTGTATTCGAACCATAGAAATTCAAAGAAAAAAATGACGTTATACATTTGTTGAGCATATAGGAGGGCATTCTCTTTTCTTGCATGAAGAGAAAGAATATATGTCATTATTACTAATTTTGATCACACTACCAGTTTGCATGCTATTTTGGTTCTTAAATGCGTGTTTTTAGTTATATGTAACCAACATTGAATTGTTCCAGATTATAATTTTTAAAAGTAGAAGGAAAAATAATCTTTACTGAAATGTGGGTAAATATGTGTTGATGGATTTTTTTTATAAGTTGTAAAGTAGTGTCTTTGACTGTACAATTGTCAAATAACACTTTTCTGTTTTATATGTAAGCAAACTTATTTTCCTTTTCACTTGTTTTGTTTTTATTTTAAAATTTGTCTTCTAAAATAATTCCACATTACTCATCAATCTCTCATCAAATTTATGTTAAGTTTTTAAAATTAATTTCGAAGTGGAAAAAAAATGAAAGAAATTTATTGTTTTTCATTCTGTTTCTCTTTTCTATTTTTCTTCTAGGTTTTTTTTTAGAATCCAGATGATAGACATTTATAAAATATATTTTGGGTTAATTTTTGCTTTTTTAAAAACAGTAAGAAAATACGCTCTTAATCTCTTCAACAATTTTATTTACTTCAAATTTATAAATTCTTGTTTTCTATTTAAATCAATTTATAACTCCAAAAGTTAGCTTCTTTCCATCCAAAGATAAAATTCAAGATTTTTCCACTTCTCATTTCTTCCCTTCTAAATATAAGAAAAAATTAACTCATGAATTAAAAAATGTAATTACAATATTTAATTGTACTATCTTTCATTAAAATAAGTACACACGTTAAAAGTTTTTTTTTTGTCAGAACTTGGTATAAAAGTGAAAGAGGGTAATTGAAAATAAAACTGTAATTAAATAAAAGGTATTTTAGAGAATATCATCATTAAGTCAGGTCAAATATTTCAAAATTTCTTTATATTTATAGTGAACACCTATAACAATATTTTTCACTACAAACTATTTTGTAAATTCTTACAATTTTTTGTTAAACACAAAATTAAAAAATAGGGTTGCATGCTAAACTAACCCTTCATTTTCTAGATTGTTTCTTCCTGCACCTCCATAGGTTCTTTTGCCACCCTATACAAAACGTGAAAATACTTTTTTGTTCTTCATGTGTCACTTTCATATAATAGCTTCCGAATTATGTAATCCAGACATACATTTGAAAAAAAACTTCTAGATTATGTAATCCAAAAGTTAAAAAAGACTTCTGGATTACATAATCTAGAAACTAATCATGTATATGAAAAAAGACTTATGGATCATGTAATTCAAAAGCTAATTACGATTTGAAAAAAGACTTTCAGCTTATGTAATTCAAAAGCTAATTACGAATTTAAAAAAAGACTTTCAGATTACGTAATCCAAAATATTTCAGAGAGATATTTTTGGAAGAGAGATATTTTTGGAAATATGAAAATTTATGGAGATTTGAGAAGAATACATCTAAACGGCCATTTTCTAAATGGCCAATTGTTCGAGGATGATTGCACAGCATAGCATTTCATCTTGTTTCTTTTCTTTTTTGGGAAATATACCCAACCCCTATTTGAAGATAGTGACAGTGCACTGAAACTTTCAATTCTCAATTTTATGGGATATAATCCATTGAGATGAAAACGAATATTCACTGCTAATGTATTTTTTTTGTTTGTTTTAATTACTCATTTAGTTGCTGTAATTATACAATTTTATCTTTTAGTTCCTATATTTAAAAATCATTCATTTAATTTTTCATACCAATTAATTTTTCTAGTCATTATATACTCTTTTTAATCCTTACCATATAAGTAATAAGAATAAATTAAATTAAAAATAATTTATATAAGAACTAAAAATATGATATTTTAATTAAAACACAGTTTATTTAACTATAAAATCAAACGAATAATTAATGTTTTAGTCTTTTTAATAACAGTTTCGTGTTACACAAAAGAGGGCAATAACTATACCATATCCTCTTCATTTAAGGTTTGGGGTTGAATTCTTTAAGAAAGACAAAAGAGGACACATTTCTCTCTAATCCAAGAGCCTACTTCAAGGGTAATCTTTGACACATATCAACACAGGAAAAACAAAGCACAAAAATTCAAAAACAAAATTTATTAAAAGTAGAAAAATTGTACGACTTAACTCACTTTATGATAGACACGTGAAATATTGTGAATCACATCCTCGAGTTTTTTTCTTTTCTTTTTTCTTTCTCCCACATCGTGTTTGCACTACACCAAAAAGTAAAATTAGTTGCAAAAGAAAGTAAAGATAATGCTAGGAATCCTAAATAGTGTCCATTAAGTCTTCATTATTAAAAAAAATAAAAATAAAGTGTGGATTATATGGACATAAACTAAAAAAAAGAAAAAAAAATTGTGTGGGTCAAACGGTCACAACTGGAATTATAAATAATAAATAATAATAAAATTTTAAAATTTTGTAGGTTAAGCCCACGCAAACATAATATATATATTTTTAAATTAAATTTAAATATGTAATAAAATTATGAAGGTTAAGTCCACACTTGTTTAAAAATTGTGTGGCCAATCCGTTGACTAAGTCCACGCTTCTTTGAATAAACAATATAAAATATAATTTTGTGTGGACAACATGTAGGCTAAGTCCACGCTTGTTTAAAAATTATGTGGCCAACATGTAGGCTAAACCCACACTTCTTTAAATAAACAATATACAAAATAATTTTTGTGGGGAGCATGTAGGCTAGGTCTACGCAAAAAACACACCACTTGTGTCTCACACACCCACCACTATTTTTATGTCGAACATATTAGCTTCCAAATTTTAATGATAATTACACTTTTGCGTTCATTTATTCTAGCTAATGTCACTTTTTGACCCATGCTAATAAACATATTTTTTGTAGTGTTGTTTCTTACTCATGTTTTTTTTTTTTCATTTCAAAGTCACGATTCCTTAGGTTTTCTCCTTTGCTTCTACAGCTACTCCATATTTATGTTATGGTTTTTTGCTAGAAATAATTTCACCGTATATTCAAGTATGTCGAGAAAAGATCTTTTGCCTTATGTTTGTAAGCCTTGCAAAACAACATTATATCGTCCACCACATCTTTTACCAAAAGTGTGTTACAGAGTATCTTTGGTAAATGTTTCTCTATTTTTCCTCCATATTGGCGGTAAGATCTTTCCTTATTGGTGTATGGACATGTTTTGGTCGCAACAGAGTTTTTTAGGGTTTTTAACCCCTTTTCGGTTTGATTAACTTTACTTTTCCTATGTTTTGGTTTCATCATATGTTTATTATGGTTTTTACCCAATTTTGGTATGAATAAATTTTGTTTTGATGACATGAGATTTTTATTAGGATTTTTAACCCCATTTCAGTATGATTAAGAGATCTTTCACCCTTAACCTAATGTTTGATATCTTCATCGTATTTGGAAGTTAACATTTTTTCTCCTAAAGATTACATTTTTCATAGATCTTTAACGTTTTATTAAATTTTATTATTATTTCATGGTGTAAGTTGACACAAATATTGTGATTGTGAGAGAAACCCAAAAAGTGTAATGCAACATTTTTCACAAATTTGTGAACTTTTTCAGATGCCATATAACTCAGGTTTACTCTAGTATTTGCCTAATCCATGCTTTAAAACTTTCTCAGACTAATTTCAGTACACATATTTATCATTTTAAAAGTAATTTCTTTTACCATTTGTTTTTAGATTGTGGTTATATTGGCAGGTACACATTTGAGCAATAGTTGGAAATTTTGAATTTTTATTTCAAATCGTAAACTGATATGTTTTGATGTCAACAAAGGTTCTATAAAGCCTATAGATGGATTCAATTGCAGTCGGGATTAAAACGAGAAATAGAGAAATTTCAGCAATAGAAAGTTTCAAGAGATAAAGAGTCAAGTATGACAAGGTTTTTTTTTTCTTCAATTAAATGCAACGCAAATTGTTGTTCTAAATAAGAAATAATTGATGTCTTAATACTTATTATAAGACATAAGAAGCTTTACTAAACAGAAAATGATTTTTTTATTATATGATTATACATGAAATTTTAGTTGTAATCTTAACACAAAATTTCTTTTGTTTTTATTGTTGAACCTAATATTAGTTAAATGAATGCAAATTATACTTTCTTCCAGTAAATTTGAATACAAATTTACAATTCGAATCGAACAATTCGAAATACAATATTTCATTTCAAATAGTACAATGTGAAATATATTTTTTCTTATATTTTATAATTGAAAATACAAGTTTGTATTCTAAATTTTACGATACGAAAACTACCATTTGAAAAAAAAAATTCAGAGTATAGTTCAGCCAACAAACATTCAGCAAGCTTGTAGCACTTAATCAAGTTAAGCATGGTTGTTCCGTAATAATATATCTAGTAAATAAAAGTTGAATAACTTTTTCTGTTTATTAGCGTTAAAGAAGAAGCCATATTAATAAGCAGAGAGAAAAAGAAAGAACTTTTGTCATTCAATCCATTTCCTAGTTTCTAACTGTGCTATAAACATAAATGTTATATTTTACAAAGATTCCTCACAACAAATGCTCTAAAAAACTCTGCCTAAACTAAATTCTCCAAGAACTCCTCCATGCTTCTTGATCTCTTTAACATGGTGGCTGATGGCACATAACGGCAATTTGGGCAAGTGGGTTTTTCCTCAAACCAGGTGTTGATACAGTCACAGTGGAAGGTGTGGCCACAAAATGAGAACACAAGGCACTTTTCTCCCTTCTTGAACTCTTCCAAGCAAATAGCACATTCACTCCCTACAACAAAAATTAAGATCAATAACAAAATATTATATACAAGTTTTTTTGTTTTTCTTAATATTTTCTTCTATACAAACAAGTAAATGTCTCAAATTTCAATATATATACATCTAACCAATCTTTCCCCTATTGATAATGGGTCGATTTTAAAATAAAGTGTGATCTTTGTTACAATTTCATATAAAGATTACTAGCACCCTTCTTCCCACTCTATCAGTTCAAAGCTTCCTTTGCAAGAACTCAATGGCTTGCTGCAGAATAATAAGGAACTCATTTTCATATCAGAAAAGTATCAATAGAAACAGTGGTTTTGGTTAGAAGCTATGGAACATAAACACAGGTTTGAAAACCCAAAATGTAAGAATAATACAAGCTTTTGCACAGCTTTATACAGATTTATTTGCTTTGTATCAGTAATTTTTCTTTGTGATAAAAAAAAATAAAATTTGTCAGGAATTGAGATTTGTTCGTAGGGAGTGTCACCTGATACCAATGCTTGGTTTTCAAAGCACACAATTGATCCAAGCAGCTTCTTGACTTGTTGCCTTTGGCCACCCCTTTTGTACTCAACAACCCAGAAAAGCTTATTGAGAATTTTCACCACCCTGTGGTTATTCTGTGGAGTTTGTGCATGAAAAGAGGCTGCTTCTCTCAATTCACGATCATGCGTAAACCTGCAAAGGAAGAGGGTGGTGATGCAAAGGGCTAGAAGAATGGCTGCTGAAGCAATGCCTGAGAAAACGTGGAAGCACATGAAAATTAGTGCTGCGATGGAAAGAGCAATGATGAAGGAAAACATGGGAGGGGAAGGTGGTGCTGCTGCTGAGAATGCATGAATTCTTGGAACAGTGTTGTTCTGGTCCATGATGAGTTGTTTGATCACAGGTCGAATGATTTTGTTTTTATTAGGATGCAATGGGAACATTGGCTTAGGAAAATTAAAGACAATGTTATGCAAAAAAATAAAATTAATTAGTGACAACCAAGAATTGTCCCCACAAGTTTTGTTGGTTTTATGTAACAGGTAATGAAGTAAAAAGGGTGGGCATTGAGTATAATCAAGAGATACACACTAGGTTTGTAGAAGGGATGGTTAAAAGAAAATTAGTTTTGGTATTTAGAAAAAATTATCATTTTGATAAAAGAAATTATTTCTATTATGTTATAAAATCAAAATTTACAATTATATAAGTTAAACTCAATTTTGCACTCATTTATATTTTTATTCTAATTATAAGATGTCCAACAACATAAGAGCATCTATAAAAAAAAAATACATTAAATTTTTAAAAATTTAAATTTATTGTATACATTTTTATTATAATTATAAAAATAAAAAATAAATTGTTTTAAATAACCAATAAAACATTCTTTTTACATATCTGAATATATATATATATATATATATATATATATCAATTTATATAATTTATGATTGTGTAATATATATATATATATATTTTACATTTTAAAAATTATACTTATTTTCGTGTTTTAGTTGTACGAACTTTCAACCTTCAATTTGTCTAAAATTTGATGTGGTTAAACAGAATGAGTGATACACACAGGTGCAAGATGAATGTAAAAATTAAAATATAAAAAAAAACAGATTTATAAATAGTTTATTTTGATGTATATTTCTGTAACGGTTAAGTTTTTGTTTTGACTAATTATATATACCAATTAGAAATAAATTAAGTTATGACTTTTTTTCTTCGGTCATAACAGTTAAAATAACTAGCATTAATTAAAATAATAAATTTTATGACATGAGTTCAATAATATGTTTTACAACTGTTAGATTTTCAAATTTTTTCATTTATCTATTTTTTTTGTAATAGTTATATCTTTCTTTTCTACTTAATCCTTATTTAATTTATATACGAATGAGAAAAATAAAATAACATTGTTTCTATATAAACTTAAATAACAATAAAAACTAACAAGTGACTGATTATTATACTTTATATTCTTTTAAAGTAATTATTATAAAATCAACACACTTTCGTATCTTAATATTAAATAGAATTAATTTTAAAGATAACAAATAATTAATTATTATATAAATAAATTAAATATTATTTTTTAAATTAGAAAGTTATTTATATTTAAAATATTTTTTTTATAATTAAATATCAATTAATTAATTAAATATTAATTTATAAATTTTATTAAAAAAAAAGAATTTAAAATATTAATAATTTTTAAACTATAAAAAGTATCTAATTTAATAATATATAATTAATTATTTTTTATTTTTAAAATTAATTTTTATTTAATGATGTTGTAGTAGTGTTTAACATGCTTTCAGAAAATCATTATTTGTCAACAAAAGATAATTATTATAATTAAAATATTTCCATACAGATAGTTTGCCTTAAGATATATAACATTGTAGAATTTTTTTATTGTAATGCATAACATTAATTATTATTAAATAAAACACATGCATATTTAGTATGTTTGAAGGAAACCATTATAATAGTCAAACAAAAATAATTGTTAAAAATACTAATTTTGATATAAGATAGTTTGTGATGAAATAATTAAGCTTATATAGAATAATGATATGTTGAATTTTAACATGATCAAGTTTTTTGGTATTAATACTTGTATTGGTAAAGTTTTTCGTCCTCTTCCTATGAGATGAGAGTTTCCTTCACCAGGATTAAAATTATCACTGGTGGGGTTGCTAGGGGATATCCTGGTCTTGATATTGTGGAGGTATTTTTCGTGGGACTATGGAAGAATTTATTAGAGCTTTCTCTGCTTTTCTTGAAGTTCAGAATGCTTTGGTTGATGAGTATGAGATTACACATGCTATGGAGGAAGCTCAAAAGATTGGACTTACTAATGTCTGGTTGGAATACTTGTCTTAATTACTTCAGAATCGATGAAATACTTGTCTTACTTACTATGGGAAAATCAGGTTTAGGGTTACTTTTCGCAAAGAAAATGCGTGAGCTGATAAGTTCTAATTTAGGATTTCTTCATAGAGAATTTTTTCATTAGTATAATAGGCTTTCATCTAGTCTATTCTTATAATTCTTTATGAATAAGTATAATCTACCTATGTATCGGTTTTGTTAGCATATGGGTTTTTGTCTAGTCCTCCCATATTTTTGTATTTTTTTTAATAATATTCTTTTCATGTGATTACAAATGATGGTTGTTGTTTGAGGTGTCGCCCTAACTAAAATACAACTGAAATGTCAGGTTGCATAGTGATCTTAACCGTAAAACTTATATAAAAATTAAAAAAAAAAATTATATAAATTCTTTTAATTGTAAATAAATACATAACGTACTTTTCTAATATGTATTTTAATAAGAAGATTTTATTTTGCTTAATTCTTAACTGGGTAAATAATGTTTTTTTACTATTTTATCTTAATGCTTCCGTTCTAGCAAGCTTCAAAACCCATCTTCTTTTTGTTTGTATTGCATTAATGCAAACACATATGAATGAAACTTTTTTTTATGTATTTTTATCTAAAAATAAGGGCCTAACTCCCGAATGGCAGAGGAAACTGTTGAGCTAGTTCAGGATAAACGCATGCACTCACTCTCACCACCAAAATCAGGAAGATCAATACGTTATCTAATTAACTGCTTAACTATTTTATTAAAGAATAGTGTACGCATTAATTAGGGTCTTAATAAAGTCACTAACTTTGAAATGAAAGTAAATTTTTATTTAACTTATTACTAATGGAGAATGCTAATGACTGCACTTATCCCATTGTTTAAGGAAAATTGAATTACTACACCTTCCATAAATTTCCTTTGTTAAATTTTTTTGAGATTACTGTACCCTTACGCATTTTATCCAATACTATAAATGGTCACGGATTAATGGTGTACTACCCGACCCTAAATAACTTGTCATAGGTAATTTCTATTAACAATATGGATACTAATGACATGCAGTTAATTATATATCTGGTTGGTAATCCTCTAAAACAATTATAAACTACACTAATGTGTAGAGATGGCAAAGTGGAGTAAGTCATGCGGGCTGGTCTACGGCCCGCTAGTAAAAAATGCGGGACGGGTTTAGTTTTTCAACCCGCTGATCCGCTTTAGTCCGCCCCGCATAATTTGCAATCCGTGCGGATCAACAGTGGGACGGGCTGGCTCGTTGACCTGAAAAAAAATATTTGTGTGTTAATTTGGCAGTGGCAAGTTGGACTGAAAAAAAAAAGATTTTCCTTTTCCATTCACATTCATTCATTCATTCTAACGCTGCACACTTTGGTTTCCTTTTAATTGATCTTATTTTTATTGCATTATTTTTATGAAAATTAATTAATTAATTGTCATTGTTTTAATGTATGCAGATGACGGAAAAGATTATAATTATGAAAAATTTGATGAAAGTTCTTCTAAGGCTGCATCTAATGTTATTGAAAGGGAAGAATTTCAGTGTTTTTGAATTAACTATGTTTATTGTAGTGGTGTTTATGTTTAATGTTTTTGAATTAATTATTTTTAATGTTTTTGAAATGAAAGAATATTGATATTTGATTTTTATCTTAATTGAATTATTGATGTTTGAATGTTTGAAATGGAAGAAAAAAATATTAATGTTTGATAGTAGCAAATATATGTTCAATTTGACAAATTTCAAGAGCAAAAAGTAAAAACATTTTCATTGAATTTCTTAAAAAAAAACGAATGCGGATTGGCCCTTATGCGCCGTGTTCATTACGCGGGCGCGGGCCAACTCGGCCCGCATTTTGCTGGCCAAGTGCGGGACGGGCCCACCCGCTTTGCCATCCCTACTAATGTGAGAAGTTCGACACCACTCCTTGTAACTGAAGTGGTTAGTGGTATATTTTATGGCTATCTCAAGTCTATAAATACAATTACAAGAAATATTTCTCACTAACTCAATACTTGATACTTATTTACTAATCAAATATTATTATTCTCTTATAGACTTGAGTGTCAGAGAGTCTTTTGTAGGTGGACTTCCGCTTGGCTTTATCAATAAAGTTCAGTAACCGTTCAAGACAAACATCGATTAATATAGATAACACAGATTCACCACATCGGATGACCTAGACGCCAAACCCGGTAAAAGCAACTAGCATCACCTAGGTGCAAAACTACTTTTTCAGCATTCAACATAAATACAAGACCAACCCCCATCCTAGCCTACATTTTGTAAGGTAAGTACGAGATATTCTTGGCAATTCAATAAGTCGAGACACTTTCGGCTTGATGAAAGTAAGATATCACTAACATTTGGAGCAACTAATGAAATACATAATTAGCAATGACATTACAACTAACCAACGATGAAATCATAATTAGAGAAGACTTGGACCTCCTCCAAAGGTCCGTACAGGTAAAAAACTCACTAAGAATTGTATAAATATGTGAGCATATCAAGGTAAACAACTTACTTTTATCTTTACGAAAGTCGTTATATGGTTGTCGTAGCATACTGAATTGGGTGTCCGAGACCAACACTAAGAGAATCTGAGACCTAGATTAAGAGAGATTGAGATTGAGATTAAAAGTGATATAGACCGAGAACTTAAGAGCCAAAGACTTCAAGACAAATTGATGAACAAAGGATGTGGTTTTCTAAGGTTATCTCGACCTTGTAAGAGCACTTTAGTGCCCACTGTGGGGTCGAGAAATTCATCCTAAAGTCACATGTTTACCACGCACAATATGGCAAGTATTGAGAGACATCACCTAGAATAAATGCAAGATAATCATGCTTAGCAGATGTAGTTGATGTTGGAACTTCAAATAGAACTGGAGACACCAAAGAGGAAGAACAGTGAGGAAATGGATGTGCTAAGAGCTAAAAATGCTCGAATGCAGCAAAAACTAAAGGGTAGTGGAACAATATCATTACCCTGAACATGAGCATAGGGATCCCATGGGCTCCAACCTTCACCCCTTTTCCAAGCACAAGAATTCGATATCATCCAAAATGCACAATCTTAACTTCCTGCCTCCACACACACCATGGGGGCACATCATCTTGCCATTATCCCTTTGTAGAGGGTATCATTGAAACATCCATCTTAAAAAAACTAGAAAAATTCTACCATCTACACACATAATGGCGTCCTAGGCCTAGATGGGTTGATATATATATCATGCAAATAAACATGTATACCTTCGATGAAGCAATTCTCTATAGAGTGTTTCTAACTTCCTTGAAAGGATTTACATTGAGTTTGTTCACTCACCTCCCCCACAAATCAATTGACTACTTCGACACCCTTGTCACAAAGTTCAAGACACAATTCGCAGCAAGCTAACCACACCACCTTAGGTCAATAACCCTTGTCAATATTAGACAAGAAAAGGTGGAATCACATCTCACATTTGTGTAACGATTTAGAAATGTGTCCCTCAACATCAGGAATCTCAACCTTGAGGTAGTCATGCATCACATGGTCACTACCCTAAAGTCGGGACCTTTTGCGAATAGTTTGTGCAAAAAGCCAGCGTCAAGCTTTGATGAGTGGAGAAAAAAAAAGTCACTAAGTTCATGCAACTTGAAGAACTCAAAGAATTTTACTATTAGGTACAGATCGACACATCCATGAAGGGAAAGTCCCCAGACCATTTTTGACAATCCATGCCACCACGATAGCCTAAATAGCCAATATGGGAACCTCACTTTGCAATATATACCCCGTTGAATACAAAAAAGGCCTGAACACTCAAGGAAGCACTAAACATCGGGCTACCAGCACCAGAAAAATCCTAACACCCCCAATGTCGAGAAAAGAAAAAAATGGCATTACCATTAGACTTACGGAGACAACACCAAAGAATGTATGGCTTGAAAGACAAGACTGAAGGGCTAGTGAAAACCGACCACTTGCACTACTTTGTCCAGAAAGAACATAGAGATAAGAAATTATCATGAAACAATAATACAACAAACATTGTCCACACCTATAGTTAACACAAGTGAATGCATGAGTACAACTACTAAAGATACGAACTAGATGAAATCGATCAAGAAGTATCTCGACAACCAAGGAACTGAAAGAAACCAAGATAAGGCAATGGCGAAAAACAACAACTTGGTTTATAATTATTAGCCAAGACCTATATAGAAAAGGATACTTGATGTCGTTGCTTATGTGTGTAACAAAATAGGGGGATGATTACATCATGAACAAACTGCACAATGACATATGCATATTACATTCAAACCAAAGAAGTATGGGCTTACAAGTGTTAATGGCATGTGAAGAAATACAAAAGTTGTCAAGAGAACGACCATTTGACACATCTCACCCCTAGAGAAATGCAAGGGACAAACTCACCTTGGCCTTTCGCTCTTTGAGAGATGGACATAGTCGAGCCACTTACCTTGTCGTGTGAATAACAAAAATTCCTATTAGTGGTAGCAGATTATTTCACAAAGTGGATTGAAGTCGAACTTCTAGCTTAAATAATAGCCTGACAAGTCCAAGGCTTTGTTTGGAAGAACATCATGTATTGCTTCAGAATCCCGCATACCATAATCACTAACAACAAAAAGCAATTCATTGATCGGAAGCTAGACGAGTTTTATGAGAACCTCGGTATAAAACACGTAACTAGCTAATTCAAACACCCTCAGACCAATGGGAAAGCGGAGGTGGCCAACAAGGTCATTCTCGCAGAGCTAAAATGAAGATTGTCCCCTGCAAAGGGAAAGTGGATAGAAGTGCTTACCGAGGTATTATGAGCCCACAATTGCCACTAGGGAGTTCATCTCCAGTGTTCTTTCCAATTTGTGGTTATAAACACCTTACTTGATCTCTTCTTTTGTTCCTCCACCTTGGGAACATATGCTTTCTTGTTTAAGCCAAAAATGGTTGGGAAAGAATACTTGTGTGCACTTAAATGTAAGTTTGTTTGGTGGAACTTGACTAGTTGATCAAGAATTTGATGTAGTTTGTGTGATTAAATGAACTAGTACAAAAATACCAAGTATCTTTTCTTTCCTTGATATTTTACATTGCATGTTATATATTTGTTTAACTAATTAAAGAAGGGAGGAAATTTTAAAGTTAACCTTGTGAAGATTTATTTCTATTATTGTTGGTGTATTCATCTTTGTATCAATGATAGTACTTGTTCTAATGATACTAGTGAAAAGATGAGAATTTTTTAAAACACAATTCAACCCTCTATTTTTATATTATTTCTTGTTTTTTACATACTAAGATTCTAATTCTAAGCATGAAGGACTTATGTACCTACCCAAATTTAATATACTCAATTTAAATAAGATGTCTTTTGAATAAATTGTTATTAACACATTAGTTGGTAACCACTTAAAAATAAAACTTAACAATTTAACTATCTTTTGTTATTGTTACAAGACTTAATATGAATATATTATTAATATAAGAGATAAGGTCATTAAAGCCTGTATAAGAACCTTTCTATCTACAATACAAAAGTTCAATTCAACTTATATTCAAACTTATAATTCATTTACATTACTCTTTTATTTCTTTATTTAGTTATTAACTTTAGCTTTAAGACATGCTTGCATATGAACCTGTTTTAGTTCAAAGTAGTAACTTTAAGTCAACGAGTTCAAGTATCCCTCTCAACTTAGGACATGTCATATTTAAAGGGGTTCCTCCTTCTAAGTGTGTCATTAGATAACTTTAAGTACTAGAAAACAAATTCGAGAGGCAAGGGGTGTAGAGCACCTAAAAAACGAGTATCGAAATCCATGGATTTAGTTGTTTCTTGAGTTCTTGAATTTTCGGTAACAAAACATCATCCCCGTTAATCTTGCTAAACTTGTTAAAGAGGTTGCCCTATGATTGACATATTCACTGTTTAAAGAGCAACTTATTCCTACCTAGCACTTAGACATTAAATTTATCTAACTATTATCTTACTTTAATGGGATGTCTCCCTTCACCATGTACTTAACCGAACAAAGACTAATCCATGTATACAAAATGATACAAAAACAACACTTTGTTAATATCTCACTAGTGTCAAGATTATTTCTTATGATTGAAAATATGTAAAATTGAAAATCCTCCTGATTTATAACTCACCTAAAAATGTTCTATATCTAATAAGAACAAGATGGAAAAAATGAGGTATAATTACCTTTTTGTCCCTACATTAAGGGTCAATGGTCAATTAGATCCAGTGATTTTTAAAAAAATCAATTTCGTTCTAAGTTCTGCTAAAAAGTATGCAATTTGATCCTTTATCTTAAATTCGCATGAACAATATTAAGTGGTGGTGATGTGAGAGATAGAGTGACACACATCATAACTAGGGATGACAAAGCGGAGCAGGTCATGCGGGCTGACCCGCAGTCTGCTAGTAAAAAATGCAGAGCAGGCTTAGTTTTTCAATCCGCTGACCCGCTTTAGTCCACCCCACATAACCCGCAGCCCGTGCGGGCCAACGATGGGGCAGGGCGGGCTGGCCCGCTGGCCTGCAAAAAAAAAATTATGTGATGATTTGGCAATGCCACACACACTTTAGGTTTTCTTTTTTCACTTTCCAATGTCGTTGCAACACACACGCTACTTAGGTTTTCTTCCTTTATCCCATTCCGCCGGTGGCAAACCCACACACGCACAGTTGTCGACGCCGCTGCCCACGATGCGCCGCTCTGCCTGCAACGCAACACACACGCGCACGACCACAAGCCTCCTCCACTGCGCCACTCCGCCGCTGCCTCGCCACATTGCCACTGTCCGGCCACTACGCCGCTGTCGCGCCAGTCTACCTCTTCCGCTTCGCTTCATGCAGGTTGTTAAAACAAATGTGGACTGACCCTTATGCGGGGCAGGACAAAGAATTCAACCCGCATTCATTACGCGAGGTGTACCAACTCGACCCGCATTTTATGGGCCTCTGCGGGGCATGTTGACCCGCTTTGCCATCCCTAATCATAACAATGTTGAACATATAAATAACACTGGATACCCACTAAGTCTTAGGTCCACCACCAACACCAACATTGCATCTCGACGGAAAGATCTAGAATCTGATTTTGTTCATCCATCCTACGATATCCAGTCCATCTCCAAACTCCCCAAATGACTTCCTCTCTATTATTAGCTCCAACAATACCACCCACTGGCGTGTCGTTATGTTTATGTACCTTATCTTTCTTAGCGTTTCTATCTCAGCTTTGAACCTGTAATCGTTCCTCCAACTCCCCGCCCCAACCCACCACGTCCTCTGCTTTCCAATTCAGCCGCCGGAATGTCATCAGCTTCCTCGTCATTGCTCGATGCAACTTCCTCCTTCACATCATGTACACTGTCACTTGAATATTGTTGTGCCCATTCTGCTATTCCATTAACTCTCCACAATGTTGTTTCTGCTTTCAACATGTTAACAAGAGAGAGAATGAGTGGAGGCATAGAGAGATAAAAGAGTAAAATATTCATATATTCACTTATGTGTAAACTGATACAGAGGTATGAAATATATAGGCAAAGATACACTTGGAGACTAACTGAAACTAACTTAAGTAATCTGCTTAACATCCCCTCGTAAACTTATAATGGGTTTTTCCAAAACCATAAGTTTAGATGTACTGAAGTAAAACTGGGACCAGAAATAGGCTTTGTAAACACATCAACAAGTTGAAAACGAGCAGGTATATGAATGAGAGAGATATGCTTTTGTTGTACATGGTCATAGACAAAGTGAATGTCTATTTCAAAGTGCTTGGACCTTGAGTGCATGATAGGGTTTGCTGAAAGTAGAACCGCTCCAAGGTTATCAGAGTAAATTTTGGGCATGGTACAAGAGATATGGAGTTCATTTAATAAAGATTGAAGCCATATAATATCAGCCAGGACAACAACAATTTCGCGATACTCTGCTTGAGTGTTGCTTCAGGAAACAACTTTTTGTTACCATGAGACAAGATTAGAACCAAAGTACACGCAATATCCTGTTGTAGACTTTCTGTCATCTATATCACTAGCCCAGTCTGAGTCACAGAAGCCCTGGATTGTATTATTGGTGTTGTGTTTGATAAGAAGCCCATGATCTAATGTGCCTTTGAGATACCGTAGGATCCGTTTAACTGCCTTCCAATGATGCTCTTGAGGA
>Ga0123342_1001418_pt1 | contig 40265 bp, 26 predicted proteins | sample Turbeawhitnodule_FD_89960 | JGI IMG/M metagenome (GOLD analysis project Ga0123342, IMG submission 89960) | Root nodule microbial communities of legume samples collected from Mexico - Turtle bean Mexico white nodule | ecosystem: Host-associated > Plants > Roots > Nodule | place: Mexico: Nepantla...
CTCAAAATGATTGGTGATTTCAAGCATATCATGATGAAGGAATTTGAGATGACTGATCTCGGTCTTATGTCCTACTTTTTGGGCATTGAAGTCATCCAAGGAGATGATGGAATCTTCATTCATGAGAGGAAATTTGCTGAGTTTTTAAAGAAGTTTAAGATGAAGGATTCAAACTCAGTTAAGACTCCAATTGAAACTGGAATTAAGCTCACGAAGGAAGGTTATGGACAAACTGTAGATGCAACATACTTTAAGCAGATTGTTGGGAGCCTTAGATATCTCACGTGTACTAGACCCGACATATGTTATGTTGTGGGATTGATCAGTCGATACATGGAGTTACCTCGACAAGTTCATTTACAAGTTGTAAAGAGAATTATGCGCTACATCAAAGGTACTACAGCTTTTGGTCTATTTTACTCTTCATCTAAGAAGATTGAGATCGTCAGATACTCAGACAGTGATTGGGGTGGAGATTCATACGAGAGGAAGAGCACTAGTGGTAATTGTTTTATGATCGGAAAGACTGTTTGCTTGTGGTCATCAAAGAAACAGTCAATTGTTGCATTATCTACTTGTGAAGCTGAGTATGTAGCAGCAGCAGCAAGTGCTTGTCAATCAGTTTGGCTTAGCAATATCATGACTCAAATTGGTTTTAATCTAGATGTTCCAATTAAGATTTATGTTGATAATGTCTCTGCAATTAATCTTGCAAAGAATCTGGTTTTTCATCAAAGAAGTAAACACATTGATATTCGATATCACTTCCTGCGAGACCAAGTTGGGAAAAACATGATCAAATTGGAATATTGTATCAGAAGATCAGATTGCAGATATTTTCACTAAGCCATTGAAGATCGATGTTTTCATCAAGTTAAGAGATATTTTGGGTATGAAGGTTGTTCCAAATCAGAATTAAGGGAGGATGTTGGTTATTAATTCTGATTTTATTATTATTAATTCTGATTTTATTACCCTTAAACTATTTTACTGTTATATTGCATTAATATGTTAGTATTCCTATTTCATAGCTTCCAGTAATTGTAATTATATATATATATATATATATATATATATATATATATGTGTGTGTGTGTGATTGAGTAAATCAAAATGAATGTGATCAACTCAACAGTTTTGCAATCTTGTGCAATTATCTTCAATCAGTTTCTACAACCTTTTGTTTTCTCTTATTTCTTTCAATTAGTTACTACAACTACAAGAAAAATGTGTGATACATGTGAGTGTGACGAGAATAGGTTTCATTCATATCCCCTCTTTTTCTGTCGTGCTCCCTTTTTATTATTTGCCTACTTAGTTTTCTCTTATTCTTTCAATCTTAACTTTATCTAGCCGCTTCTTCTTATTCCAAGTTTAAATGGTCTTCAATTAAAATATTTAGAATTTAAGTCTTAATTAATTGTTTCTTATCTTTAAATATTAATTAATATTATTTAATTTTAAAGATTTGTATTTTTTTTCCATAGATTTCAAATAACACAGTATATATTTCCTTGTTTTTTTTCTAAAATTATGGATAGTTTTATTAAATCTCTCCAACCTATTTTAATAAGATATAGGACTAACTAACCATACAATTAGACATAAAATAAATAGTGAGAATTTTTAATTTTAGAAGGACTAAAATAATCAGGAACTAAAGTTAATTAATACTTCTTATTTCTTTTCAAGCACTAAAAGTACTATTTTAACTTAAAATCTTTAATAATTTTTAAAACAGAGAGACTAAAATAAGTATTATTTAATATTAATAAAATTTTCAAATTAAAAAAAAATAAAATTTTGTCCTAGATTTGAGAAGTTAAGTTTATAGGCAAAAAGATCAGAGAACCAAGAGGGTTACAAGAATGAGTGTATTATGCATTGATCAAAAGAGATTGAGGGAAACAATGCCTTTAAGCTAACTAACCCCCTCAACTTGTTGATTCATCCACGTCTGTTAAAACTATAAATGTCATCCTCACTTTTCTCTAACTATGATGTTTCCAGGTATGCTTTGTCATCATCTATAAACACTATGATATTTCAACAAATTATCAAACATTGCCCTATCCAAATGCAGCACATATATACAATTTTACCTAGTAGCAACTATAGTAGAAGAGAAACCTTCCCTTTCCACACTTTCTTTTTAATCACTGCTGTTCCTAAATCCCTTAGTAGTTAGACACATCACTTATTTTGGATGTTAGAGCATTTACAATCAACTACATTTTTTCACCAGTAATGGTAATGACTTGTGCTTTTTAACTAATGCAAAGTTTAAATTCTAATGTTATTTTGAGTATAAAATAAACTCTTTTTAACAGGATAAGATAACGTAGATTTCCAAGAGTAATAATATACTGAACAGAGTTATTTGTACTTCAAAAGGTAGTTTGGAACGCAAATTGGCTTTCTAAACTAGCTCATTCTTGAAACCATTGTGCTGAAGATGCCAGCTTCATATCTACTGTATTCCTTTTGCTTAAGTTTCAGCTCTTTGTACTCAAGTTTAATGTCTCTGATAATAAGCCAGGAGAACAAATAATCATTCATTCATCCAAGAGAAAATAAAAATTATCAAACAAAATATGTTAACTAGTGCTTGTCAAGAGCAGCAGTTGAATAGGGTAGAGCTTGAAAAGGCAATGGATGGTGCTTGGTACCTGTTATTTGGATCAATAGTCAAAGCTCTTTTAATGTCAGCCTCAGCTTTCTCCAAGTCTGATGTTTTCACGTATGCTTGGCTTCTTCTATAAAGAGCCTTGATATTTAAAGGGTCTTGTTCTAGAACCTATGTATTTATGCAAGATAGGATTAATTTGAAGCATTCAACCTGCTGAAAATTATTGCATAGTTGTAGAGAAAACAACTCCTTTACACTTTCCTTTTGCTCTCTTTTTGTTCATTGTGCATAATAAAGATATTATTTGCATGAGAAATATAATGGAAACACACTCAAACATATTCTTTATTATTAGTTGAACTTTATAAAAAAATATCAAATCAGAATTGAAAATCATTAAACAAAACATGATACCATATAAAATTGTTTTCAATAAATTTCAACTCAACAGAATGCTAGTGTTTTCTTAGCATTTATATGTTTGCATTCAACATAATCAATTGTTTTATGCTTAACTAACCAAGGTGATATAAGAATGTTGGAGATCTTGAGAAAGAATCTAGAAAATTTCTTGACTAGGAGAAAGAAAAGAAAAATCTCAAATTAGGATCAGTCTCAAAAAAATTAAGTTTTATGTTTTAGACAGCTTTTTGTGAATTTGCCTAATGGAAATCATGTTTTTGCCACTCATAAAGGAACCGTGAAAATAAATGATATCTGGTTTTTCTTAAATAATATCATCTTCATATCTAAACTCATATCTACTAGCAGCTACTAGCTTGTTTTCTACTCAAAATCTTGTGTTATTCAGGACATATAGACCAACAAGAAGATTAGTATAGTTGAGGTTAAAGATTTGCTATATACTTTTGATGATCAAGCTACATAATCTTGCTGTATAAAGTCTGTTGTTAAACCACATATGATGTTCAAAACATTGTTTGGATACTAGAATGGGACATTTGTCCGCTAAGAGACTTGATATTATGAAGAAACAATTTCCTTACATATCCACTAGCAAAGATTTAATTTGTAATACTTATCATGCTGCAGAACAAAACAAACTTCCTTTTCCATTAATGATTCTTATGTTGAACAACTTTTGTTCTTATTCATGTAGATATACGAAGTCCATTCTCTAATATTTCTTTGAATGGATATAGATATTTTCTGACCATTGTTGATGATCATGCTCTTTTCACTTGAATTTTTCTTTTGAGGCTTAAATCTGAAACTAAAAATCATATCATCAATTTTGTTGCATATGAATGACTACTTAAATTCTGAAGGCATTGTTCATTAAACTACTTGCGTTCAAACTCTTGAGCAAAATGAAATTGTTGAAAGGAAAATTAATGTTGGGTTGATAAAGTTACTTCCGGTTTCTTCTGCTATGCAGCTTATAGATATCTTAATCAAGGCTCTTCCTCCGTCAACCTTCTCCAATTTGAGTTTCAAGCTGGTAATGTTCAACTTGTATTCCCAGCTTGAGGAGGGATCTCAAAGGAATTAAGTTTTATGTTTTAGACAGTTTTTTGTTTTAAGTCTTTTTATCTTTCTGTTTTGTTTTTCAGATTTTTCTGTTTTGGGAAGTTCTTTTTTACCGTTGGCACTATATAGGAGTGCAAAGTGTTCAACTTTTGTATGTTTTATTTTTTCTGCATAATAGTATACTTGCACCAGTTCTTTTTTTCTCTGCCTTTTCTCTCTTTGCATATCTTTTTTCTTTTGTCTTTGACTTTGACTTCTGCTACGATTCCATTCAATACACAAAAATAGGTGCTGAACGCTCAGCTACTGTTCTTCATACAAAGTTGAATACCATTTTGATGATCAGAGAGTAGTACCTTTGTGCATAGTCTTGAAGCTTCAATGTACTCTCCCAATTTAAGTTTACAGGCAGCATTGTTCAAGTTACAGGATAAACGTAAGGTATTAGAGCGATGCTTCTCATCTTCACTGAATGAGTGATCAAACTCAATGTACTTTACAGCCTACAATATCAATGAAGTTCATTCTGTTATACACCAAATTAAGTGTCATTGAGATCCTTCTATAAAAATACTCACTATAATGAATTAGCATGTAAGTTACAACAAATAACTCAACCTTTTCATATTTCTTAGATGCGTGCATGAAATTTTCAGCTTTGAACAGCAGATTTCCATCATACTTCTTCCTCTCACAAGCTTCTATTTTCTCTTGTGTGTCCATTTTCCAAAATGGTTTTTCCTGTTCACGACAGGATCATTTGAGAATATTATAACACTACATAAATGGCGTTACTGGCTTCTACTTTCAGGTTGTGTTATTCAAAACTAATTACAAGTCAAAGGCTGCACTTGCTACAGCCAGAACAACAGTTGTTCTAATGTTTCCAACTCTTGTCCAACATAATCAAGTTTAAGAACATTGAAAAATGCTTTACCTTGAGATGATTAATCATTATTTTCTTCGTGGTTAGTTGATACATTCAGAAAATCCACAATATATTGGGAAAGGAAAGAGAAAAATGATTGAAGAAAGGAAAAACCTTCACCAAAATGTATGCTTAGAAAACCTCCGGTCATATTTCCCCTCTTAGTTTTAATAAACTAATATTTTGTAACACATAGGAGCCACTAACCTTAACAAAATCAACCAACTCAACTTCATAATAAAGGACTTTATGATTTTCTGTGTTTCCCTGTGAATTATTACAGCCGCACAAGTATTCTGCATCGACGGTTACAAGAGCTTGTTCTGCTTTCTTCATTGTCATTATTGCTCTTTCTAGACCCTCGGGTACTTGTTCTGAAAATGCATAGAGCAAAGCAGTACAAAGATTGAAAGCAGATGATAAAAAAAGAGAACACATGAGGCGAAAGGTTCTTAACATTTTTCATTTAAATATGCATGATCCATGTCATAAACAGTAACTTTTTACCTTCCTGAGTTGTAAACTCAAAAGGTTCTTCCTCTGATCCTTTCCTCTCAATAATCGTATCATCTTCCCCTTTACACAAATATATCACTGCTCGAAGTGTAAACACTAGTTAAGAACCGTAGGAAGCGCATTTGGTTCAATGTTTAGTTGACATTTTCTCTGTTTAGGACAAATTACACTATTCCTCTATAATATCTTGAAATTTCTAATCATACTCTAATTTTTTTAACGCCAAGAATAAACTCTCTTAATTGTTTGAAACACATTACACATCCTTGTTATCCATGTGTACCTGTAAAGAGAGTTATAGCAGGCGTTTAGAGTGTGAAATTTCAAGAAACTACAGAGTTTCAGTGTAATTTCTTCTTTAGTGTATGATTGAGAAAACAATTTCCTCATGGTGTTTTCAATATCATGTTCTTGAGATACAGTTTACCTTTCACTTGGGATCCCTCGTTAGGACGATCAAACCCCTCACCCACTTTCTTAATTTTTTTCATTATCTTCTTGTCTCCTGTGACATCAGTAACAATTTTCCATGATACCAGCTCAAGCTTGATACTAGTTAAATTAGAATCTGGTGGAGGAACACCATCTAGCTCAGTGATCATATTTGAATTTTGACTGTGCCCGTCTGCAAGTTATGTCATGATATTATTACATGGTTCGAATTATGGCAATACATGCATGTTTCATTCGAAATAAAAAATGACTTTAATTAACTTACAAAATAATCTCACTGCTAAGTCTGCCACTTCGCCCTTTCTCATTGTCTTTACTGCTATACTCATAGCAGGACATAGATAGCCTGTTCCAAACACTAATCCTTAAGCATTCCATAGATGGATTAGTTTTTTATGAATTTTTAAGGATAAGTTCTAAATACAACATATTAAGTGTTCTTAGTGTTATTCTCTTATCAAAATTGAAGTTTCACCTGACATAATGTAAACTTTTATTATAGAAATTACTTGGATGAAACTTTAATTTTGATTGGAGAATAGTACTATAAGTTCTCAAAGAACAGCAACCTTAATTTTTTAAACATCTATAAAATTTCTTAGAAGTTATGGATAATACTACTGAAATAAGTGTTGAAAGTATGTTCCAATTTTACCAACGTACCATCACTTACATTAAACTCCACTCCCTGATCAGACTTTGAGACAAGCATCCCATTCTCCAGCCTTGCTTCATATTTCACTGCAAATTTTGATGTGCAATATTAATGATACTTTTTTTAGAGAGTAGCATGTTTAGATTACACTAAATACACTTAAATATATGAATGTTATTACCTAGCATTACTATTATTAGTGTCATTACCTAGCATTTATATAAAATCATTAGTATTGTTAGTGTTATTACCTAGCACCTCATCAGCCTCTCTGGGAGTTGCCCACCCTTCTCCCTCTCTTGTTAGCTTTTTCATGATTCCTCCATCTCCAGTCAAATCCCTTATGGTGCTCCAAGTCAGCATTTCAATGTCATAAATGAGAGTTGCATTTGGAGGAATCAATGGAGGAGACCCTTCTTCCCCATATGCCAAGTTAGGTGGTATTTTGAAGATTGCTCTCTCTCCTTTCTTCATGGTGGCAACTCCTTCATCCCAGCCTTTGATAACTTCACCTGGAAGCAAATGAAAAAACACTTGGTCTAATGACACTTCTTACTCTCTCTACTCATGGATTGAACAGAAATAATAGCTAGCCATACCAATTTCATTTCATTAACCACATTGGGACACATACTGGTTCATAATTTAAGGACCCTTTTTTTCATTTAGCAATTAACACAAATGAAGTGCTTACACTGGCCTAATTTGAAACGAAAGGTGGACCCTTTATCATAACTGGATTCAAGAGATGCTCCATTCTCAACATGTCCTCTGAAATGAACTGAAAGGTTAAAACAAAAGGGTTGTGTTAGAATTCATAGAGATAGTGAAAGAGTTTGAGGGTATTACTATGGTTTCTAACCTTCCACTTCATCTCCAGATAATGGAGTTTGCCAAGTGACTCCTTTTCTGAGAATCCACTTTGTGAGACCTTCATTTCCAATTTCCTTGAAAGGGAATTCTGAGTCTTCAGTTTTGAGTTGATTTTGATGAGAATTTGCCATTGGCATGACAGAAATAGAAAAAGAGAAGAACTTCAAGTTTCCAAAACAGGATAAGCCGTTATTGGTTTCCCTCCTTTGGAGCTTTCGGTTAAGAGGCTTTTCCTTATCATCATTTTTATTTCACGTTATTTTTTATATAAATAAATTATTATTTTTAAATATATAAAATGTATTTTTCATTTTATAATAAATAATTAAAACTCTAACATAAAGTTATTTTTAATTATAAATCTATTGGAATTAACGTTATAGATACATCGAGTACATTCAAAAAAGACAAACTGTTAAAAAAAATCAAATATACAATAATTAAATAGAAAAGATAAGTTAGAATGATTGAAGATATTTTTTTGAATAATTATGGAAATCTAACATTCAAAAAAGTCTCTAATTGCAAATGTGTCGCAATAAGTTGAATATTTTTTTGTCGGCAGCAATAAGTTGAATTTGCTTAATTTATCAGTTTAAATTTTTAATTAAAAATAAAATAAAGAAATAATTTTATTATATTATTTAAATAATACAATACAATAATATAATAATTTAAACCATTAATATTATGAATTAAGTTTCAATTATCAGTTGTGATGAAGTTATTTAGCATATAAATGCAGTAGTTTTCTCCATTAGTAGAAATAGAAATAATAATTAATCAATTAAAACTTTAGAAAATATTTACATAATTAAATATATATTTGATATATATATTAAAAATAACAAAATTGTATTAAAAAAAAACTCACAAGTCCCAACCAGTTTTGAGAAGGAATAGCCTAAAAAAATGGTTTTTATAGTAAAGTGGTGTAATTTTTTTCGAATTTCTCAAAATAAAAAAAAATATTTTTTCTTCTGAAAATGAGTAAATTTTCAATACGGAATACCATTTTACCATAAGAAAACTGTCAACTATATTAGAAATTTTAAAATTTTTTTAAAAAATAATACATGCGATATACAATTTCTATTGAAATGGTATTTAACATATACATTTTTATAATATTATTGTTCTCGCTGGTTGACTCAGCCGTCGTTGACTTCAAAGGCAGATGATGGCTCCTCCTATTTTCTGGTGGTTTCTGCTCTCTCCTTGGGTGGTCGAGAGTAACTCCATTGAAACATAGGGGCTCTACCTGTTGATTGCACTCCGACGATCAAGTCAGTACTGAGCTAAGAAACAGTAAGTATGTAAATCAGTTTCAGTCTTAGAAACGGCGTACCTTTCTGGGGTTCTTACTACCCTTTATATAGGTTGTATCTAGGTCAACTCCTTGTTCCACGAGGATCTTTCCTTAAGTGGAATTAGGGTTACTAAAGAGGCATCCTGTGACGCGTTGCATAGGCTTAGCGCAGCCGCTGCACAGGACTTGCCTCTTCTGGAGTGCATAATCTTAACATTATGGTCGTCAGGGTACCAACTCATGCACCAGCGTTGCGGGGCCATCTGTTCTATGGGTACCCTAAGTATTCACGTGTCATGCATGCAGTCTCTCTTTGGAAACCATAACCCTTACAGGCCTTAGCGCCCCCAAGGGATACTTACTTGTGCTAGACCTGAACGTACTATACTGATGAGAATCAAAAAGATGTTATCAATAGAAGAAATGGACAAGGGTCAAAGCATTGAAAGTTCTTCTTATTAGTCTTTGCAAAAGATGAGGCCCAAGCCCAAAGCCCAAGCCCAAGAAAGCCCAAGTACGAACCATGAGGGGCAAGGCCAAGCATTAAATAAAATAGCATCATTTGAATTACTTTTGTATAGTTGTAAGAGGTATGAATATTAAATAAAGAGTGTGAATAGTTAGGGGGGTGTAGACGCATTTTAGGAGGTGCTGAAAATAGGAAAGGAGTCACACTTACTTCATGACTAAGTGGCACCAATTTGCATTTGAATTTGGAGGAAACTTTGAGTTTAATTTGTGTTTCATTTCAGCCCTCTTCTATTATAAATAGAGAGATTGGGCTCTTGTAAATTTAGAATTGGATAATTGCTATAGAGAAACTCTACTCATTTGGAGAGAGATTTGTGTGAGATTTGAATCTCGTTGCTTGGTCTCATCTTGTGAGCTATTGGAGAGCTTTAAGTGGCGGCTTCCTTCACTCATCTTGGGACTCCATCACCAAGTGGTGTGAGCAACTCCAATTCCCATTCCAGCCGAGCTTCATTCACCTAAGTTTCATTCCTTTCATCTCCATTTGCAATTTCAATCGGTAGTTTAGAATTTCTTTAGTGTTTTTCATCTTTCCACCGAATATTTTGTGTTCCTTGTGTTGTTTCTAATTTCTGTTCGGTGTCTTGCGTTCTTGATTCATTTGTGTTTAGTAATCTTGTTCCATGGATGTTTACAAGGAGATAACACTCTTAATGAGTTTGGATCATCATTTTGGACGGCTATGTCTCCATTGATGATTCCTTAAGCTTCCTTGATTCCATTTCTGTTTTCAACTTGTTGTTTTGTTTCTTGCTTTCCTTCAATTCCGCCAAGTGTTTGTGATAAGGACATGACACTCATTGTTCAATGAGTTTGGCTTCTCTCTTGGATGGCATTATCCTCCATTGAGATGATCTTAAGTCTCCTTAATGTTGTGTGTTTTGTTAAAGTGTCAATCCAGCTCATATCATATACACACCACATGCATGGTCTCCCTCATAACTTAGGTCTTTCTTATGTCTGGATGATAACTCATTATTATCTATGGGGCCCACTTACGTGGCCCAACATCCTGACCAGACCACCGATGTCCGATGTCAGCGTCTGATGTCGATCTCTAACGCCGATTTTCAGGAGATTGATCTTAATCATGATGACCCAATGGTAATAACAGTGGAGATAGCAGAGTACGCAGTTATGAAGACTCTTGTAGATCAATGAAGTTCAGTGGATATTTTGTTTTTGGATACTTTTAGGAAGTTACACTTGAAAGAGGGAGATATGGTGCCCTTTCGAGAACAAATTATTGGCTTCTCGGGTGAAAGGGTGGATACAAAAGGGTATATTGATTTAGTAACAACGTTTGGAAGAGGAAAGGCATCAAAGAAAATCAAAATAAGGTCTTTGGTAGTGGATGCTCGAACATCATATAATGCCTTGTTGGGAAGATCTTCCTTAAACAAGTTGAGAGCTATAGTATCAACGTCGCACTTAGCCATGAAATTCCCAACTGAGAAGGGTGAAATAGCAACCATTTATGTTAATTAGAGAGATGTTCAGGAGTGTTATGCAGCTGGCTTAAAAATGACTTCAAAAACGATAAAGAAGATAGAAGGAATACAGTGGCCATGGTGGATTTGGATCCAAGAATGAATGATGAGAGACTAGAATCGAAAGAAGAAACAACGTCTATTATACTAGGAGAAGATGAGAAACAATGTACATATATAGGTGGAAGTATGCCTGAAGAATTGTTGAGTAAATTGATTGCGGTGTTGCGAAGAAATAAAGATTTGTTTGCATGGAAGGCAACTGACATTCCAGGGATAGATCCTGGTGTAATTTCTCATAAGCTATCTATTTGTCAAGGAGCAAAATCGGTGGCACAAAAACGAAGAAAGTTGGGGGAAGAAAGACGAAAGGCAGCAATTGAAGAAACCGAGAAGTATTGCAAGCTGGTTTCATTCAAGAAGCTCAATATACAACATGGTTAGCCAATGTGGTACTTGTTAAGAAACCAAATGGTAAATGGAGAATGTGCACTAATTACACTTATTTGAATAAAGCATGTCCGAAAGACTCATATCCACTACCAAGTATTGACCGATTAGTTGATGGAGCATCTGGCCAGGAGATGATGAGTTTTCTTGATGCCTATTCGGGGTACAATCAAATACAAATGTATGAACCAGATATCTCTAAGACAACTTTTACAACTGATACGGCTAACTATTGTTACAAAGTTATGCCTTTTGGTTTAAAAAATGTTGGGGCCACATATCAAAGATTGATGGACAAGGTGTTTAGGAAACAAATTGGAAAGAACATTGAAGTTTATGTTGATGACATGATTGTTATGTCATGTGAAGTGCAACAACATGTAAAAGATCTTCAACAAGTTTTTGCATGGATAAGGAAGTATAACATACGCTTGAATCCTGAGAAGTGTGTTTTCGATGTAAGAGGAGGAAATTTTTTAGGTTTTATGCTAACCAACAGAGAAATTGAAGCGAATCGAAAAATGTGAAGCAATAATGAAGATGAGAAGTCCAACAAACTTGAAGGAGGTACAAAGACTGGTGGGAAAGTTAAATGCATTAGCAAGATTTTTACCAATCCTAGCCGAGAGAACAAAACCAATAGTAAAATTGTCGAAAAAAGCTGAAACTTTTGAGTCGAATGAACAATATGAGCGAGCATTTTCCCAAATAAAGAGTGTGATAGCCGAACCACCCATTCTGATCAAACCTCTGTTAGCCCAACCTATCATAGTCTACTTAGCAACTTCACACGAAGCTATAGGAGCAGCCATTGATCCAAGAGAACCCAGAGCAAAAACCAATATACTTTGTAAGTAGATCCCTCCAAAATGTCGAAACTAGGTACCCCCTGATTGAAAAAATAGCCTTAACACTTATGTACACGGCAAGATGTCTTCGACCATATTTTCATAATCATCAGGTAATTGTGAGAATTGATTATACAATATCTAAAATTTTAAGAAAACTAGAACTTGCAAGTAGAATGGTAGCATGGTCTGTGGAGCTTTCAGAGTTTGGAATCAAATATGAACCGAGAGGAGCAATTAAGGCGCAATCTCTTGCAGATTTCATTATTCAACTGCCAGCAATAACACAACAGGAGGTATGGACTTTACATGTAGATTGTTCGTCTTATAAGAAGGGAAGCGGAGCAGGGATAGTACTTAAAGGACCAAAAAATTTCCAAGTAGAGATGGCATTGAAACTAGAATTCAAAACTTCCAACAATCAAGCCGAATATGAAGCTTTAATTGCAGGACTACTTTTGGCCAGAGACATAAGAATTGATAATGTCATATGCAAAAGCGATTTTCAGCTCAGTAGGTCATATTCAAGGAGAATATTAGGTAAGAGATCCATTGTTAATGAAATACTATCATAAAGTTCTAAATATTATGCAATGCTTTGGTAAGGCCGAGATAAAATACATACCGAGAGAACTAAACTTAAAGGCAAATTCATTATCCAAGTTGGCAAGTCAATAACGAGAGATTCGACATAATTCAGTCATATAACAAACTCTTAACAATCCTACAGTTGGTTTAGAAGAATGCTTCAATGTTACAACAACAAAAGATTATTGGATCAAAGCATACATACAAGTGATAAAAAATCAAGAACAAGGCATTGAAGTAGATTCTAAAATAGCAAAGAAAGCAGCCAGTTTTGTTCTAATAGGTGATGAGCTATACAAAAGAGGGTTTTCAACACCTTTGTTAAAATGTATTTCACCGGAACAAGCCGAATATGTGACCAAAGAACTTCATGAAGGGATTTGTGGACTACACTGTGGAGCCCGAACAATGGCGACAAAGATTTATCGGGTTGGATACTATTGGCCATCGGTCCGAGAAGATTGCAATCGATATGTCAAGGCATGCAAAAAATGTCAAGAATTTGGAAGTCTTAATCATATACCAGCACAAGAGTTACAAGGAATCATTTCTCCATGGCCATTTGCTAAGTGGGGAATGGATATACTTGGTCCATTTCCACTTGGACAAGGACAAACCAAATTCATGATTGTCATTGTTGATTACTTTACTAAATGGATAGAGCAGAAACTTTGACAAAAATAACTGCCCAGCAAGTTCAAACATTTATGTGGAAAAATATAATTTGTAGATTTGGAATCCCGCACACTATTATAACTGACAATGGCTGACAATTCACTGATAAAAAGTTTATGAAATTCTATGCAAATTTAGGAATTAAGTCCACAACAACTTCAATTGAGCATCCACAAACAAATGGACAGACAGAAGCAGGAAACAAATATATTCTTGGACAGCTAAAAAGAAGATTAGGAAGTGCGAAAGAATTATGGGCAGAGAAATTACCAGAAATATTACATGCATATAGGTGTACTCCGCAAACTTCAATTGTCGAAACACCATTCAATCTTAGATATGACACTGATGCCATGTTACCAATTGGAATTAATGAGCCAACATTACGAAGACAAATTGAAGACTGAAATATCAACAATGAATGTTTAAGAACAAATTTAGATCTCATTGAAGAACTTAGAGAAAAAGCAAAAATAAGAGAAGAGCATCCAAAAGGTTTAATGCCAAAGTAAAACCGAGAAGTTTTAAAGAAGGAGATCTAGTTTGGAGGATGTGAATTGATGCTCGAAAGGATCCACAACAAGAGAAGTTAGCATCTAATTGGGAAGGTCCTTTCAGAGTTTTAGAAAATTTGAAAAATGGAGCTTACAGGTTGGAAACACTGGAAGAAAATGTAATACCAAGAACGTGGAATGCAAGTCATTTAAAGTTTTATTTTAGTTAGAAGATGTAAAAAGTTTCTTTTTATGTACAAACTTTTTATATAATAAAGATATTTCACAAGCCGAAAAAATTTGTCTCAATAAAGTTCATTGTTAAGAGTCTCTCAGTCTTGGATGATTTCACTCCAGGTGAAATCCTCCCGAAAAAAGTATATTATAATATTTTGGTCATGGATGATTTCATTACAAATGAAACCCTGCCAAAGAAAATGCTCTAAAGATTTCTTGGACTTGAATGATTTCACTCCAGGTGGAACCCACCCGATAGATCTATCTTAAAAGTATCTCAACTATGAATAAATTCATTCTTCATGAAGTCTATTCAAAGCAACGTGGAAAGCATATTAAACGAAAAATCAAAATTATAAGTCTGATAAGCTCTTACGTTTTTAACCAGTCAGGTTGGCCGAGAGATTCGACCAAAAGGTCGCAAAGTATGTTAAACACTTATATTTTCAATCACATTAGCCAAGAGGTTCGACCGAAAGATCGCGAAGTATGTTAAGCATTTACATTTTCAATCACATGGGTCAAGAGGTTCAACCGAAAGGTTGTGAAGTACGTTAAGCATCTACACCTTCAATCACATTAGCCGAGAAGGTATGACCGAAATATTATCAAGTTCTTTAAAATATTTATGCTTTTTTAGATAAAGCCATACCGAGAGGTATAGTTTAAGTCATTTCATTCATAATCACAATCCTTTTAAAACAATTATTTTAAGTAATGTGAAGAGAGTTAAACCGAGCGGTATGACCGAAAGGGGTTGTTAATTTACTTAGCCAAAGCATTTAAAGATTAAGTTGATTGAATTGTTCGTGGTAAAAACAAGAATGAATAATAGAAGTAAACGATAAAGTTGAGAAGTTTTATATTAAATAAGCTGCAGAGGAATACATCAGTATAATCATAACGACACTCAAAATGATTTGAAACCCGATAGCTAAGCGGGATCTATAACAAAAAATCGAGTTGATACTCATTCAATTCATGATGTTAATTTTTGTTGCATCTTCATTTGGAATCTCGTTGATAGAAATCAGTTCACCGTTATAAAAAGTCCTTTTTGACATCAAAGTTTCCTTCATCAACATGAATTTTGTAAAAATACTTGCCTTGTTGAAGAGCTTTGTCAAAACCTAATTTATGTTGTTCAATGACTAAGCTCTGGGCTTTAGATAGGTTCGCCTTTAGTTGGTTTATTTCTTTTTTCATAAGTTGGATGGTGTTATGGTCAATCTCTTTTCTAGTAGACAATTCCAACAACTTTTCCTACAAACTTTGACTTTCGTTTTGAATTTGCGCCTTTACTTCGTCACTCTTCAGCTTTTCAGTATTCAACTCAACAATCTTGTTTTCAAGATTCTCTTTTTTGGTCTTTCGCTGAATATTCAAAACGTTTATTTCTTTCACCTGAAGGGTTAAAAACTTAATCTTTTCATTTGCTTCAACAAGGTTATTCTTCATTTTGTCAAACTCAGCAAAAGAAATACCGTTTGCACTCTTTTCTTTCATCATTTTTCCAATCAGCAAGGTCCGACTTGAAAGCTCAATAATAGAGTCAACAAAAGATGGAGCATCGGATGCCTTGAGCATGTTATACGAAGATTCATCAACACTAGTATGAATGAATTTTGAAAACTTAGTAGTAGCAACAAAGATTGAATATGGAAGTGGTTGTGATGAACTTCCTTGAATATGGTGATGACGCCAAGAAGAGAATGATATCTCCTACAACTTCAATCTCTTTTCTTGTTTTTCTTTGAAGTACCAGCAATATGATCATCATTTAAAGGCTCAATTGCCTCAACCCGAGAGATAGGTTCAATAACTTCTATCTCCACTGCATGATCAACAACTGGTTCAGGACGAGGAGTTAAATCACATCTTTTGCTCATGAGTTTCGAGAAGTATGACCGAGCTTTCGGATTAGTGGCTACCATCAAATATGAAAATCAATAAAACATTTAGCAAAGTTAAAAATATCTTGCTACGTAACAAAAGTTTGAATAAATACATACCAATGAAATCTTTTTTAGACGTTTTTGAAGTGTATAATCGTAACAGAGCGCGAGTAGGAATCTGGTAAGAGAAGTGACTGAGAACTTCGATCACACGACGATCCTCGACGTCCATTGAGTGGTGTGACCAAGAGTTTGAACTTCAAAGGTTGGTTAGTCCAATAGAAAGGAAATTTTGGGGTATCTCCATTAAAGAAATACTTCCATCTTCCTCTATCAAAATCTTGAAAAAAAACCCTTTAAAGTCCTTATATGAGGAAGTAAAGGGCTTGAGAAAACAAATTCTAGGTTTACTAATTAAAGACAACCAGCCTGGTCGTTTACCAAGTCGAGAACTATAATAATACAAAAAAGATTTTGGACTAGGAGAAAGTGATAATAATTTACACAAGAAGTTAAAAGCTTGCATAGAAGCCCAACCATTAGGATGAAGTTGGGTTCGAGCAATGTTAAGAAAATTTAGTACACCCATTTGGAAATCATTCAATGGAAATTGAATGTGAAGATCAGTAAAAAAAACATGCATAAAAATAATAAAATTCGTTGCTATCATTCTCACGACCATGAAAAACATTATCAACATTCTCAGCACGACGAAAGGAAATTATATCCTCAAAATATTAGAAGAATAGATATGGGTATTAGAAAGAAAATCACAAAGATATTTAGAGGAACGATACTGAGAGAAAAATTCTCGGACTTTAGGATTAACCCAGTTATTACCAGGACGAGGGTTTGTTTTTGGTTAAATCCCTTTGGCCCCGTTGGCTACGACAGCGGTAGTGGCTTCATTTGAATCTTTCATACATGAAAGAGTAGCAGATGAGGAGATGGAATCAGGATTTCGATCGGCTCGTATCACTCATCCAGTAGATTCACCACGCGCTCGAAATCTCGTAAATTCATCAGAAACGGAAACAAAGCTCGAGATAGACATTATACCTTTGAAACAATTAGTTGGACTTTTCAGAAAATAACAAGATAAGATAACATCAAAACAACAAATGAAGTGAGGTATTTATAATGGAAGTAAAACCTTAAGTTTGAAACGTCACAACATCTTAAACCATTAAAATACTTTGTATCTAACGGTTGGGTGAATTGTTCACATCAAATCATTTGTTTCAATCAAGGAAAATCACGCAAAACGAGATATTTAATGCAAAATCAAAATGATTTCTAAATAAAGATTTTCTCTAACACATTTTTAATTTTAGGCATAAAGTTTTTCTAAATAAATAAAAATCTTTATGCTTGGGGGCTAGTGTACTGCTAGCACTAAGAGGTATGATCGAAAGAGTATACCAAAAGGTTATGCCGATAACTATATATATAAATGATAATATATATATATATATAATCACTGTAGCAAGGCCCAATTCAATAGGGTCCAAATTAATGGGTGCGTTTAAAATAATAAGTGGTGCAGAAAGAAAAGCCCAAATAAGTTATAAGCCCAATAAGAGAGTCTTATAAATAGAGGATCAACCTAATAGGTAAGTAAGAGTGAATTTTATCTGATGAATGTATAAACTATTTTTGACTTTGACATTGAAGCGCCTTGCAGGTACACACCCATCTGTGAGACGAGAAGCTGAAAGCCCAATCTGGAGAGCAACAACTGTGAGAGGAGAAGCCGAAAGCCCAACATGGAGAGCAACATATGTTAGAGCAGAAGCCGAGAGCCCAAACCTGACAGCCCCACTTGGAGAGCAAGGTCTGTAGGAGTAGAAGCTGAGAGCTCAAACCCGAAAATCCAATCTGAGAGATCAACCCGTGAAGATTGTGTCATCAGTTTAATTAAGAGTCCTCGACCCTTTCGTAAGAACAATTTATATTTATTTATTATTTTGAATATTTTAGGAAATAAATATATTTTATATTTTTATTTAAATAAGATATTAAATATTTAAGATTTTTATTTTTTTAAAATGTTTTTATAAATGTTATATATTTTAAATTTTTATTTAAATAGAACATTAAATATTTAAAATTTATATTTATTTCTAATTTTAAAAATTTAATAGTTTTATTTAAATAGAAAATTAAATATTTCAAATTTGTATTTATTTAAACTTCTGAACATATAGAAATTTATATATTTCAAATTTTTTTTATTTAAATATGACATTAAATATTAGAATTTGCATTTATTTAAGATTTTAAATATTTTAGAATTTTATATAAATTTTTTTATGTAAATAAAACATTAAATATTTAAAATTTATATTTATTTATTATTTTGAATATTTTAGAAATTTATATATTTAATATTTTTATTTAAATAGAACATTAATATTTAAAATTTATATTTATTTAAATTTTGAATATTTAAAAATTTTATATTTTTCTGATTTTTGCTTAAATAGAATATTAAATTTTTTATTTATTTATAATTTTGAATATTTTAAGAATTTTATATATTTTAGATTTTTAATAAAATAGGACATTAAATATTTGAAATTTATATTTATTTATTATTTTGAATATTTTAAAAAATTTATATATTTAATATTTTTATTTATATAGAACATTAAATATTTAAAATATTTATTTATTTAAAATTTTAAATATTTAAAAAATTTATATATTTCATATTTTTATTTAAATAGGATATTAAATATTTAGGATTTATATTTATTTAGAATTTTGAGTATTTTAAAAATTTTATATATTTCAAATTTTTATTTAAATAAGACTTTAAATAATTTTTCTAATAATCATAAACATGTTTCGATAATTTGACATAATTTTTATTTTTTATGAAATTAATTCTTACACAATAACGAAAATAATACTTTAATTAAAAAGAATTGTACTCAAGAAATAAATTACTCCAAAACCAACTTTTTAAGAATTTTTAAATAGAAGGATAAATTTGTAATGTTAGAAATAATTCGTATTTTTTTAAAAATAATTATTTAATAACATTAAAAGTAATTTAAAATTTGTAATTAATTATATAGAAAAACCTCAGTTTATTATTGAAATAATTTCTAAGACAAAGGTAAATTTGTAAACTTACATTTTACACCTTTTAAAAAAATAAAAATCCCACAACCATCACATCACTCAAAACGTCAATAAACTTTTCTCAGACATCCCCTCTAACATACCACAATCCAAACATACTCACTCTCTCCTCACATCGTCACACATTCACTCCCTCAGATCCCGCACTTCCACTCTCAAATCCAAACACAACAATAAAGTTTGATTTTTTTTTATTTTTTTATCTACCATGAACTAATTATATTAAATAAAATGGAACAATTAAGGAATGTCTAAACTCATATAGACAAAATATGTTAGATTCCTCAAAGCAATATATCATTATAACTCAACAACATACCATTTCAAAATTCTATATACATGTTATGAAACCTGTGAATGAAATGACTTAAACATAAAAACCTAACTAGAAGCCTAAAACATCACATAACGATGCAATAACTAACAAAGAAGACCAAAATCACAAGTTGTCTAGAGTATTATATTTCTTGGTAGTTTTGTAGTTGTGGCCACCAAAACCCAAGAAGCACTACGCTTCAATATGCTATTTTGTTCTAGATGCACCGCAACAAATACATAGTTGCAAAAGTACAACAGTTCAAGGCCCAAAAGTGTTGGCAACATCAACCCCCTAACCTTACCAACAAAATTCACAAGCATGCTTGTGTTGGAAACCAGCATGCAATGTTGTTCTCCAAAAAGCAAACTCCATAGTAGATACAATTTTTCATGTTGAGTTGCTCCAAAAACCTCCAAGAAGACATTATAACACACGCCGATTATCCTTCCAAAAGTCTTCGCGCCAGTTGTAGTTTTCCTTTTACCAGTTTCTCCATGAGACTTCGCTAAGAGAATCTATAAAAAAAAACAAGAACATTTCCTAAGTCTAGTCAATGTATGAAAAGAGAAGAGGACCAAACTACAAATATGTTTAAAAAGATTTTTAATTTTACACACAAACCGCATAGTAGACAACAAAGAAATAAACATGCTACTACAAATTCATTTACAGATATCAAGCACAAAATAAGACATAACATCTAAACATATATGAAAAACAATACAATAACACAGCCTGAGACAGAGAGACTCATTTAATATATTTCAAACATTGAATAAGGCATAAAACCCAATTTGATAGGGAGAATAAAACAAAAGATGATCTACTTTTTATACTAGTCTACACATTCAATTGTGTCATATGGAAAATTTTCTCAATATCTACCTTACCTTCTTTGATTCTCTTCATATTTCCCTTAAATATTTTAAAGCAACAATTCATGTAACATGAAAATGGTAGGATTAAATAGATATTGTTGAACTAGGCCGAGTAAGGCCTAAATATGAAGCCATAAATAATCTTAAATGACTTTTTCTTCCTCCACTCATAAATTTTTAAAATATTTATTTTATCTTTTATAAACGTGATTTTCATATTACCTATTTAAAAAAAAATCAAAATAAGCTTTCTAGAATCTCCAAAACATGATTTTCGAAACAATTTTTAGAATAAAATTTTCAAAACAAGATTTATGGAACGTATGAAATGCATTATGAAACAAGTTTTCCAATAGAATTTTCAAAACAAACTTTTTCCGAATATATGAGATGTTTTTTGGAATGAACTTTTGATAACACGATTTATGGAAAGTTTGTTGGAGAAAGCATAAAATGTGTTCTATGTTCGAAACAAGTTTTCCAAAATAAGCTTCCAATCAAACCCATCATTTTATTCTCTCTTCTTCTCTCAAAAAGTGTAGTGGGATGGGTGTAGTAGTAGTGTTGTACAGTTAGGGAGGTTATTTTAGTCTTTTCGATTGTAATCTGAGGCGCGGTTAGTAATCATGGGAATGCAGGAAGGAAAAGCCTCTTAAATACATCACTTATGTTGTGGGCCTTTGTTGAGGGTTTATAATAGTGATATAATATCATATTAGTCCTTAAATTAAGTATTCATCACTTTTATCAGTGAAAATAAAATGCTACAATTACTTATTGTATCTTTCTTATAACTTACATAAAAAAAATCAATTTTTAAATTAATTTTTCACAATTTTGAAGTTTATATAACTATGCCATACTCATAAATTTTTCTAATGAAAACAAAATATTTTAATTTGACTAAAAGCTTCATTTAAAGGTTTAAAATAATATGGAGACCTTAAAATATTGTATTAATTTATAAATAATAAACAATTTTAGAATTATAATTACTTGTATTTGTTGAGTTGAGCATGCTTTCCAAAATGCATATTTTTTAAAGTTGTCTAGAATAAACCCTTCTTAAAAATACTGAAAATTTAATTAAAAATCTATAATTTTTTATGAATTTTTTGTTATGACACAGTTAATAAATGAACACATATTTTAGCAATAAATGAAGTTATAATTTATTATTTTATTTTCGCGTAGAGTTTTACATAAAGGATATTGATTGAGATTAAAAAATATTTGAGTTATGTCAAAGTAAATTATATATATATGTATATATACATATATATATATATATACATATATATATGTATATGTATACATATATATATACATATATATATGTATATATATATATAACTTTCTAGAAATATCTTCCACTCTCAATTTCTAGCCACAAGAATTAATGTATGACCTAAAAAATAGAAAGGAAATAACTTAAAAAGCATAACTACATTTATCCACGGATGGCCGTTTCTTCAGGTGATGCCAGTGACATCTACAAGGTCATGTCGCATGATTAAATTATTAGAGTTTTATTTTCATATAGAACATAAAATATATTTAAATTATTACTTTTTGTATAAATAGTCTTTTCAAGATGAGAAAAATAAACAACTTTATTAGAGGATTAAAAATATATTTAAAAATTAAATGAATCTCACTGTTTTGATATCTATTTAAAGATTTGAACGATATATATACAATATTATAATAAAAATATGAAATAGAAACTAGACAAAAAAAATTAGTTGCTATAATAACTAACTTAGAAACTATTTTAAAAATTAAAAAAAAAATAGTTTTTAAATTAGTATTTAATTAATAACCAAGATTTTAACTACCAATTTTTTAGTTTCTAAATTTGATAACAAAAATCTTGGTTGCTAATTAAATATCAATTTAAAAACCATTAACAATAATAGAAACTAATTTAGAAACTAATAATTTTTTAGTCTCTAAAATAATTTCTAATTTAATTATTATAACAACTAATTATTTTTTATATTAAAAATTAGTTTTTATTTTATGATTTTATTGTATGATATCATTGCTTAGTGCTTAATTTTTACAGTCATTTAATTATTTAGTTAAAAAAATTGAAATTCCATACACTTATAAACAATCTGTAATGAATCCACAAACTAACTATTTGGGTTACAAGACTCTGGATAGTGATGTTTCAGTGTTTCAATACTGTCAACAGTAATTAGAAGATACAAAATGATTTCAATAGTCTTTGCAAATATTAGCATTGTTCTAAACTTCACAAATGCAAAACTTGGTTTAGTTACCTTTTATGTTGGCTATAACATTGATGAATAACTGACATTAATCTAATTAGCGTCAACTATTATAATCCAATCCTACTTTTTAAAATTCAATAATAAATAAGTAGGATTGAATTAATTAACCCATAAAATAACAAGTTATGATAAGTGAGTCACATAACTCTTTTGACCATTCTAATATTTATGCACTAGCATATTTTTTCAAATTAAAATTGTGTCGTAAAACGAGTCATGTGGACCAATACCACACAATAATTTTGTATCATAAAGTGTTACCCATAGATGTTGAGAAGCTCCAGATATGACTCTTATTTTATTAATTTCTAGCCATATCTTTGATATTTTATTGCAAAAAATTAAATCTATGATGACATACCCAGCATGATTATAAAAGCCAAGCTAATTTGGTTGATGAGAACGACAACAACAATAATATTACAATATATAGATTAATTAATAGATAAAAATAGTAAATTAAAAGGAGAAGTGGAGGGTGGGTGTAAGTGTCTACACTGTTGTGAGTCTGATTAGTGTCTCCTGGATAGGGTTCTGTTGTCTCTACAAACAGTGCTTTACAAAATATTGAGTAGGAAAGCCTCAGATATTAAACTAAGAGTATGTGGAAAATAGATGTTGCATAGCTACTCACTTTCATTCAACTTATTAAATATACTCATATCTCAATAATAAACTTTTTATCATAATAATATGATAATCTAATAAAAAAACAATCATTATTTTTTTTAAAATAAACATTATATTATAATAAAATAATATTTTTTTAAAAATGTTAAATAGATAAACTGGTGGTGTCGAGATATCATTATCCTAAAACATCTTGTATATTATGTAGCATTCATTCCCTCGTGATCCTTCAAATTAGACTAAATAAAACATATATATCACTCATCTACATTGACAATTAAGACAATCAGAAATGTTATTAACAAATTATATATATATATATATATATTAAAATTTAATGGATGGTCAAATGATTTCATCTATTGTTTGTTGCTGAAATACTTCATTTCACTAATAAGATATATCTATTTTGATTTTGGGGGTAAAAAGATAGTACCATTTAATTTCCAATTTTGTTATAGTGTACTCTAAAACATATGATAAATTTTACATAGTGCTTGTGATGGGTGATTTTTCATGAATAATTAGTATATCCATTGAACTAGTGTGTGGTGCACTAGGAAATATGAACAGTTGTTTAACATGTCCCCCCACTTTGCCAAACAAACTGGTCGTGTAATTATTTGATGGATGATTGTTGGTGAGATCAGCTTCTAGGTTTTCTGAATGATTGACCAGAATCAGTGTTTCATATGTGGTGTAGAAAAATAAAAAAAATGAAGTGTAATAGTTTTTTTTTCCTATTAAAAAGTTGATTTTTTGAAAATCTTGAACACCCCATAAAAAAAAATAAACACCCTTCTTACCCTTCTCTGTGTATATATTAGGACAAAAGTGGATACACAATCATGTTTGCAATACGTAGTGGACGTTGCATCAGATGTCTAATGGTAATTGGCCATGACACATCTTCAAATAATTCAAGTTTTTATTTTCTTATATATTTTTATATTGATATCGATGTCTAATGTATTCACCCTCAAGTTGTTAGAAGCTGATGCAATTATAACTATATATATTTTGTTGCTTCTATGTCACATGAGATCAATCCCATTTAACTCTTAAGTCACAAGTCCACTTATAATCACTTAAATTTGTTATTTTTAAGAAAATAAGTTCATTTATTCATGAGTTGATACCACTTAATATATCAAAATAGTATGATTCCTTTGGGGTACACCCTATGGTTGATACATTCTTGAAGGAATCAATGCTCATTAATAGATATAATTTGAAAATACTTTTGAGAGATTTGATCTTTGGATTCTTTTATAGGATGCTACGTTTCTTTTCTTCAATGTCTTTCTCAAAAACACTAACAAAATATTAGGTACTAAAATTTTAGCATCGTTTCATCTTAAGAAACTAGGTTAAAGTGTTAATTTGAAGCTTTGACACTCAGGTCTATTTTAAAAACTCTGTTTTTCTTCTTATCTGCTCTGATTGTTTACTTGTTGACGATGCTTCAAAAAATCAGATTCGTTTTTTTTTTCTCTCTTGAAGTATGGTTTTAATTAGATATCTTTATTTTTGTTTATTTTTAGTGGGTGCTAGCATATACTCCCATGATACAAAGTCATACCCCAAAATTAATTTATTAATTACTTTTAAAGAAGGACTCTCTGTCATACTCTTCTGTTGTAGATGAGAGCAAACATGTTCTGAATCTACCACCAATAAAATAATGCTGCCTAATCATCCACTAATGTCCATTTCTTAGTTAAAGTTCCAAAACAAAGAGCAAAATTTGTTTGGTCACCTCAAATTTTCATTTTCCCTACTGCTTTCAAGGCTGAATTAAATAGAGTTCTAACTCTAAACAATGAAATTCAGTATAGCTTTGTTAACCATGTTTAAACTTAGTTCATCTACAGTACCAAAAGAGAAACACAATGCTAATCTTTCACAGGAATCAAAGTTAGAGCAAAACGAGGAATTGTTTGGTGGAAGTGTATCAAACATTTCATATTTCCTCCAAATTGGCCATTTAATTGACACATGATGGTGACAGAACCACAAGTTTGCATTCTTAAAGGAGTTTTAAGAATCAGAATGTGTTGTGCAAGCATTCTACGGAATTATAAATTCTGCATCTCATGATGGTTGCATACTTAATGTCACAGTTGCATCACTTGGAATCAGTGATGCAGTTATTCCCCCCTAGTAGATATTCAGTGAGTGAAGGATATGTTGTATCACTTTCACATAAATGGATGCTTATTCATAAACAGATAGCAGAGAATATGTGCTTGAAAAGAAGAGTGAAATATTTTTACTCTGAAATTCAGGATATAATCTTTTCACTATTCTTAAACTAAATTAGAATAAAATCTTTCAGCATTGCCATTGAAATTAGAACATTCCTGATTTCCTCTCCCAGTTCCTCTTAGTTCTAACTAAGTTTTTTTTTTGTGAACTAAACTTTGATTATCTGGAATAAAAGGTTGACTAATAATTGTTACATTGTGAAATCTCAGCCAGAAAATATTGTAAACTTATGGAAATGAGCATTGGCTTATGCAAAGAGCACTGTCTTTATTCGTATTCCTATGCACTATTAGTGTAATACTAGAATATTATACATTTAATGCTCACTTCATTTGCTGAAACTCAATAATTCAAAAATATCAAATTCATTGAATGATATATCTGTTTTGTTTTAAAGTTGGCTAAATTTGATTCTGGTATAATTAAATTCAAGCCGTTAAACATAAAATCAACATATTCTACACAAATTAGTCTTAATCATCGGTGTTAGCAAAAACAATACTAAAAGTAATATATTCAAATAACATTCTTAAAAAAATGTGTAGATTTATTTTTCTATTTAAAATCTTATTAAACAGAATCTTTTTTATGCTGTTATTAAAGGGTGTCTTATGTTAGTTAAGGAAAACTTAATATTTATTGCTTACTAATACTTACTAAAAGGTAAACATTAAACATTGGGAAAATTAACTAGGATTTGAAGCTTATGTTAGAGAAATTCCTTTTGTTGATGAAGCATAAATTAGCTTACAAGTGTCCCATGATATAGATAATGCTTAGATTGCTTTCTTTGAAACATTCGCATGTAATCTTGAGGTTACTTTACTTTGTCGTTCTTGTAATATTCTGCAGAAGGAGTATCAGGGAACTTGTGTCTTGTATGATTAGATAAGTTTCAGCTCCAATTAATGAATCAATTAATTAAGAAAGTAAAGAAGAAGCACCTAATGCTTAAATTATAGAAATCTTTCATGTAGATTAGACTGTTTATGCCTGCAATGAGATGTCAGCAATTAACATTCTGCGAATTATTCACTTTGTATAGAGAAAGAGAAAGAGAGAGGATTCTGCAATGTCAATTTTCCTTTCAACAAAGTGTGCAAAATTTAAGTTACATTATGGACAGTAAGGTCCACACAGAAGGTCCGAAAAAAAGAAAACTTTAGTTAATTTTCCGAAAAAGATGGTGAGTACACAAAACAAAACCCCTCGTAATTTCTCTGCTCTCCTCAGTTAACGACCCTTTTTCATTGCAGCCTCTATTATTCATTCATCCCTTTCTAATTATCACCACCACTTTAAACTTTTGGAACAACAATGGCTACCCTTAACTCTCTGGAGGCTTCTTCACCCTTTTGCATCTCAATATCGTTGTTTGTTTCACCATCTTCCACCACAGTCTCCAATCTCCCATTTTCTGAACAACACTTCATCACCTCAATTGTTATCTCCTCTTCTTTCTCCTTGTTCTCCTTGTATTTTCCCCACAGAACCGAGTAAAGTCCCATTACTATGAGAACAGCTCCTGCGACCCTGAAATCACAAGTAGATGAATCCACATCAGTTATTGGATTAGCACCCAAAACATGTCCACCACTGTTTCAAAGTTTGAGCTTTTTGAGATTGCGATGTTTCGACTTTCATGAAATAAATACATAGCTTTTAGTTTATGATAAAGTGAAGTGACTCCGTCAAAACCAACTTATAAGCTGTGAGACGAAACCGCGTGAAAGAGAAGTTTGTTTGTGGCTAAAAACATGAAACGTTCATTGGGAATGGGAACAGTGAATGGATGTGAAATTGTGAATGAGTTCGAGTACTTACCCTCCAAGGTATATTTTTTCTGCGAGGATGAAAGCACCCATGATGGCTACGATAATCATCATAAAAGGGCTGAAAGCAGTTACAAAAACAGGCCCTTTCTTTTGCATGACAATCCCTTGAACATAGTAGGTGATTCCTGATGATATTATTCCCTGTTCACCAAAGTTTACGTCCATTTAGACTCTCATATGGTTCAACACATACCCACCAAAATAGAAAAAAAAATATTGTATAATCTGAAACTACTGTGTCTAAGCTCATTATTCCTGATTTAAATTTATGTAACACAGTTTATTAAAGTGATAATAAAATTTGATTATGTGTCGCATAGAGATTATTTGAGACCAATGATTTCAGACTGTACAATAATTTCTCAGATGAAGGACCGAAAAAAGATGGATAGAGTGAGACAGACTTACAGCATAGGCTGCTGCAAGAAGGTTCATATCCCAGCCAATGGTCCAAACAGATGTCTTGTGCTCCATGACAAAGGTAACGGCAATTGACTGCAGTGTACCTAAGGCACACACAAGTGCTGTGAGAGAGAGCTGAGCAGGGTATTTCCTTAGTGTCACTGCCTGCATTAATCATAACAAAGACTTGTCAATGATTAAATAGTGTAAAAAGTCAGTCACATGGATAAGAATCAAAGAAGTAGGTAAGGTACTCTCTCCCCACAGTTTGAATTAGACACTTGATTACTTGCCTGAAGGATGAAGAAAGAAGCCCAAGCAAGGGTGGCAATTATGAGAAGAATAGAGCCCTTGAACCAGTCCTTTTCACCAGAATCAGTGGTGTTTTCAGGAACATAATTTCTGGGGTGATGCATGTACTCAGAACCCAAGAAACTGATGACTTGCCCTTTGTACAATGTCATCAACATGGCCCCAGCAACTGTTACTATAGTTCCTATAACTTTTGCTTGGCATCTAAATTTTCTTATGTCCACCTTTTCCATCCTAATTCATCCCAAGCCGATAGAAAAAGCACGTCAGGTCAAGCAATAGAAAAAAAAATGTAATAACAGTGAAAGGAATTAATATTAACTGCTAGTGTATTGAAATATACCTGAAAATAGCAGCCATCACAAATGTCATTGCAGGGAGCATGTTGCTTATTGCACATGAGTAGGTAGGGGAAGTAAATTTCAACCCCGCATAGTATAGGTTCTGATCAATCACAGGCCTATAACAACAGAAAAAAAAAAGTTTTAGAACACGTTTTTTAGATGCATCGATCGTAATGAACACGGATGTCCAGAGCAACAAAATTACTTACCCAAGTAGACCCAACACGAATATTTGCATGAACATAAGAAATGTAATCTTGGGCCTCACTTTCCTGCCAATGACAAACAAAAGAAGAAGAGAACGTTGATCAGAAAACGATTCAAAACAGAGAAGCCAATACTTTACTATTTTCTTCTGCCATAGGTACCTCTCAAGAACAAGAGCAAAAGGGGCAATAGCCGCAGTAGCAAAGGCATGTCTATACACCACAAGCACATAGTGGCTCATCCCACGGTTGAGGGAAACCTTAGTGATTATGTTCATACCCGCAAACCCGAATTGCAGAGAAATCATAGCTATGTAAGGCTTACACCTCTGAAAGAAACTCCCACAATAACCATCTCCTTCCATTTTTTTCTCTCTTTGAGGTGTACGAGGTAAAGGACGGTACTCTGAACTAGGAACAGAGTTGTGTACAGAGGAAGAACACTTGATGTTGTTTGTGTCTCCTAAGTGAAAAACGTTGCACCCACTATGGTATTTATAGCTTCTAAACCCCCGTAGAAGTCTTGAGGCATAACGGTACTAAGAACTAACTACGGTTGAAAGTTTGTAACAAAGATAAATTTGATTATCTTTTTTTAATTTGAAGCGTGTAAGAATCTCACCATGGAGCTCACACGTGACCCTTCTTTTTCACCAGGTATAATACGTAAGCCACAGGATATTCTTATTTGTTGTGTGTATACAAGAAATATTATGGATTCCACGTAGCGATGATTGGATTGTTTTATTTACGGCTGAAATTTAGGTAAATGGCAATTATTCTTTTAATAGAAGAAAGTTTTTGTTTAAGTTGCTTTCATGTTAAAATAATGTTATTAAAATAAGTTACATTTTTTGATCCAGCAACTTCATCACCACAATTAAAACCCAAAAAATTAAAATAACATAATTATAATACTCAGTGAAAAGATACTTTATGTTCATCTTTTATTTATAAAAACCAATGGAATAATGATATAATAAAAATGATATTCGAATAGCAAAAACAGTGGATTCCACTTATTTTAGGAAGAAACAAGTGGTTGGGTCTGGTGATGCCATTAAGGTGCTAAAATTATAGAGGTGAATGGACAGGTCGTTCTCGAAGCTTCTCTGCCTGAGTTAGACGACGCGGCGAGTTTCTTCCACACCTTATCCATAGGAACGATAGGAACTAAACATGGACACCGATTTCTTTTATTTCATTTGTTTTATCTTTCATTTTCACACTTGTGCATGCATGGTTAAAATTATTATTCTGGAATCCCATTGCAGAACTCAATTATTGAAAAAGTTAGTCTAATGTTGTATTGACATTATAAAATCATATCTTTTTTCGATGTTTGTTTTGGTTGTGTCATTACACTTCACCAACTTATATAGGGTGTGGTTTTCTCACATGATCATCTTATAGTTTTTTAATCACTCTCTCATCTACGTAGCACATGCGAAGTTTTTAAATTATAGGGTCAAGTTTGGTTCATGAAATAAATGAATTCTTTTCAAGTCTATATATGGTTCACAAAAAGCCTATAGATATGAGTTCAAAGAAAAATGTGCAAGGGCTTCATTGACATCTGTGGCGAGACATGTCTTTGTTGAAGCAACAACATTTTTAAGAAAATAATGTTAAAGCAAAGAAAAGTCTTAAATCTGATAATTATTTGGTTCATAAGTTATTTAACGAGAATGCATATGTCAAAGAAGAATAGACATGCAGAGAAAACAAACACATAAAACGTTAGATGACTACATCAAGAACACACAATGAAACTATTGGACACTTTGTTCTAATTAAAACTCTTATCAAGTGGCGCTAATCCTACAAAAACAAGAATTTAGAAGGCGTAAAATGAGAATGAAAACCCTAGACGGTGGTGAAGAACATACACTTCTAGCAAAAGTAAACACAAAATAGGCAAGTCTATAAAAACTCAAAGCAACAAAAGATCTTTCACTAGTCAAGAAGAATAGATACATATCTCCAGTATAATGTACTAGACACATCTTTAAGATTTTATATTTTCTAATATCTACAAGTTGACTATGAACATTTTTCAAGGGAGATTCTCATACAAAATACCATTCATTAATGTGCGTAAACTAAACTTTATATTCTCAGTTTTATAGATTATCATATATAAAGAAAGTGATTTACATGTCTCACTGTATAATATAGGAAAAAGATGTCAACATAAAATTATGAATCTCTAAAACCGTGATGGTTATAAGGTACACAACTTACAACGATTGTCTCTATATGCCTACATAAAGAAGCACTATCACGCAATAGAGACTAAGATTCCAAGACATAATGAGTCTCAAGTGTACGAGAAAAGCGTTAAAAAACCTTCAAGTGTTTAAGTTAAAGTTGGTATTTGAAACGACATGCATAGATAAAAAATTCTTCATTACTATGAAGTTTTCTCTATAATCAAGGAGAACATAATTTTATATCCACAAGAAAAACATCAAATAGAAACCAATTTTAGAGACAAAAAATAATTAGTTGACATAGTAACTAAATTAGAGACCATTTTAGAAACTAAAAAAAAAATTGATTTCTAAATTAGTTTCTATTATTGTTAAATGGTTTCTAAATTGGTATCTAATTAGCTACCAATGTTTTAACTACCAATTATTTAGTTTCTAAATTTGGTATCAAAAACCTTGGTTAGATACTAATTTAAAAACCATTTAATAATAATAAAAACTAATTTAGAAACCAAAAATTTTTTAGTCTCTAAAATGGTCTCTAATTTAGTCACTATAGCAACTAATTATTTTTTTGTCTCTAAAGATTGGTTTCTATTTCATGATTTTCTTGTAGTGCTACTTGTTTGAGTATGAACTTTGTACTCAAACAACATATTGTTATATAGTTTGGAGAGATTTTGCGTTCTTTGCTCGCAGAAGTCTTGTTCAGTTGTGCTTAAACTTACTGAGAGTTTAAGTAGATAAATTTGAAAGACTTTGTATGCTTAGCCTAGAGAAGTGTTGTGTATTCAGATAATTATGAGTGACTTTATGTACTCATTATAAGTTAGAAGTGGTAGTTTTTTTTTAATCAATAGTTAAAAGTGGTATTATAATACTATTTGTAATTTGATTTGATTAGTATAAACTTTTGTCATTGATATTTGAGTAATAGACATGGTCTATGTTGGGATGAACCAATATAAAATTGTGTTAGTGTTGATTATTTTTTTATATGATACATTTATTATTAGTTATCCTTTTGAAAAAGATTGTGAACATATTTTTATAAAAGTATCACATCATCAACGTACAATGTATAATGGACTATTTGTGAATGGTTTTCCAAAGTATTTTAATAGTTATATTTAAAGGTATTTTAATAGTTATATTTAAACTCTTCTTTTTAGAAACATGATCTTTCAAATCGCACAATAATAGTTTCTCATCTTCGCGGTGGTGGCGTGATTCAAGGTAACTCACATAAAAATAGTAATTGTGTCTTTGTGGTGAAGGCAACACAATGAGAGAAGATAGATGAATGATGAGAAGAAAGGTAGGCACGTAGAGAGAGAAGATAGATGAATGGATGAATTGAGATTAAAATGTGTCACCAAGAAAAGATGAATGGGGATTAGTTGAGAAAAGAGAAGTAGGTGTATACATAGTAATAGATTTATGCCTTTTTAGGGTTAGATATAAAATATGGATTGGCGGATAAGTTTGGAATAGACCTAATTTCTCATGGATATATATATATATATATATATATCAACGTGTTTACTTTTTTATTGGAAAACAAAGAAAGAAATGAAAGATTTTAACTTATATATTCTAATAAAAAGGATTGTATGAAATTGATGTGCAATTTTTTGTTTCTACAAATATTTCTAAAGAAATTTAATAATAATATAAAAATGTTTTTCATTATACATATGAGAAGGAAATTGTTTCTTTTTTACTATGAAAAAATATATTTTTTATTTTTGGCGAATTTTAGCGACAATTTTTTTTATCATAAATGATCGAGTCATTGTTAAAAACAGAGGTTTTCAATGTTAGTATGTACATATAATGATAGTTCTATACATAATTGTTATTGTATGTAGACAACAATAGTTGTTCGTAAAAACTATCGTTGTAGATCAAATTAAAAAAGAACTATTTATTTTTTGATATTTGTCTCAATTAAGCAAATTGTGTATATGATATTTATTACATAGTCAAACATTTATTTATCGACAAAGAAAATGAATTAAATGACGCATTTGAGGGATGTTCTAAATCATTTACCCAAAAGAGGAGAGACTAGATGTCTCCAACCCAAAATGTTCATGCCCAACCCAATGCTTCACTATATTACATTCTAAACAAACTATTCATAAGCCTCCTACTTTTAAAGAAACTTTAAGATGTTAGCTTCTACAAAAGCATATTAAAACGGCCAAAAAACATGTTTAAAGGTCATCAACACTGCCACGAGCAGAATCCAATTCCTACAACATTGATTATAATGTAGAAGCTTGGATCTTGCTAGAAAGACCTCTGAGGTGAGATACCAGCAAGGTTGAACAACACCAGAAAACTGGTCCAAGAATGGTTGATATAATTTTCCAGCAAGCTTAACATCTTCCACCACTACAAGAAAATTATTAAATAACAACCAAATTTAGAGACAAAAAATAGTTAGTCACTATATTGACTAAATTAGATATTATTTTAGAGACAAAAGAATTATTGGTATCTAAAAGTGGTTTCTATTATTAATAAAAAATTATAAAATATTTTCTAAATTGGTAGCTACCAAGGTTTTAGCTACTAATATTTTAGATTTTAAATTAGTTTCTAAAAAACTAATAGAGACTAATTTAGAATATAAAGTAGTTAGTAACTAAAACTTTGGTAGCTAATGGTTAGATACCAATTTAGAAATTACTTATAAATTATTAATAATAGAATCTACTTTAATACTAATAATGTTTTTAGTTTATAAAATGGTCTCTAATTTAGTCAATAATAACTAATTATTTTGGTATCTAAAATTAGTTTCTATTTAATAATTTTCTTTTAATGCACCTCCAAGGACCCATGTTGTAGGGCTTCAAGACTAAATATAGTGCAATAGCCATTGTGTGGGGATGACATGTTACTGCAATGTGAACCTGCTATACATCCTGTTCTACTACAACAACAAAAACTGGTAACCTTCCTCAACAAACATAGTTAAACATAATCAACAATATCATATGAAAGTTTAAATTAATAATATATTGCTCAATGAAAAATAATATAATGAAATGAAGTATAAAAAAAGTATCGCAAATATCAAGTGTCAATAATTTTAAAACATAAAATCCATGAGTAAAAAGTAAAATTAAAAAATAAGTCTAGAAACTATTGTAATATCAACTAGTCTAATGTGTTGTAAATATTGATAAAATTGATTGTCCATGTTGATCTATCATAATTTTTATATTGAATTTTAGACGAGAAACTAAGGTTCACCAATGAAAACTAATTTACGCATTTAATGTGAAATAAAACAAAATAAATTTACGCATTCAACAAATTAATGTACAAGAAATTATATTACATATAATATTTATTTCATCAAAGTAATCCCTTACAAGTTTATAATAAAATAATTATTTTGAAATTCATAATTTAAAGTTTACATTTTTTTTAAAAAAATTTGGCAGTATAAGACCTAAAATATGAACTTCTAGAAAATGAAAGAATTTAATTTGTGGAAGTCAAGACACCCTCAGATGCAATACCAATGCCTTCAAGAATGTACTAATACAACAAACATAATATAGTAAAAATATCATTCAAATGCAAGTATATAGTTAAAAACAATCATCCAATAACTAGTGCAAAAATGCTTATTTGCGATAGCTAATATATAGTGTTTCACTACTAAACAATGTCTATCAAAACATGGTGACATTTTTCACTATAAGAAAATATGGTATTGCATACAACACAAATTTCCGTATGTAAGAGACCAACCGTATGTAAAACATAGTTACATACGGATTACATATGGACAAAAATTCGTATGTAAAACTGTCGTAGGTAACTATTACATATGGGTTTAAAATCTAAATGTAATTACATACAGATAAATCTGTATGTAATATCCGTATGTAATTACATACAAAATTATCCGTATGTAACTATATACAGATTTATCTGTATGTAATTACATACAGATTTATCCATATGTAATTACATACAGATTTATCTGTATGTAATTTTTGTATGTAACTTTTTGGTAAAATTATATACGGATAAATCCGTATGTAACTGTAATTTTTTTTAGTATTAAAAACTGTTTTTTCTATACTTGAATATTTTCAAAAGCATTCATATACATAAATTCATCAACATTTAAAGACATCCATCACTTTAGTCAATGAAAATAGGGCAAAATGCATAAATAAAATGCCCATATTATACAAATACACTAAATATCAAAACTCATAAATTGCCATTTAAATCCTAATTAATATGTTCACTTGCTTTACTGAAAAAACCAATTTGAATTACAAGTTGAAATTAAATATAACACCTGAAAACTAACTAATATGAACAAACTCTTGCTTTGCCTTTTCTTCTTCCTTTCCCTTAGGCAACCCTTTCTCTTTATCATTATCATTATCGTCGTCATCTTCATCATCCTTGTCATGTTTTTCCCCTCCAAAGTTGGCATTGGGATCATCATCAAAGTCATCTTCCTCCCCCCTTCATCACTAGAGAAATCCTCGTCGTGAATAACTAAAAATTCTTTGAAACAAGTACGTAATGCTATAAATACATTCAAAATGAAGTTGTCTTCTATACTCGTTGCAATAAACATTAAGTTAAGCAGCAAAGTAAGTATTTTTGAACCACAACCACAATATTCAATAAGAGCCCCTACTTAATCACTGAAAAGGTGTAGATATACAAGTAAAACAACATATTAGTTTGAATGGGAAAAAAAATCCGAAGTCTAAAAATAGAGTTAATTGCCAATGAAAACTACAAAAAAATATCTAATTAACAATCAAAGTCAAAACAGGTTATTTGCATTGCAACCTACTACCAAAATAGGCAAGAAATTTGCCTTAAAGGAAATCAAGCATCAGAAGCACTTCTAAACATGTTTGAACAGGTTGATCATACCACCCACTATGTGACAAATCTAGCACAAGATGGGAGGTCATTTTCAGCATGGCAAAAGTACATCACTAGGTGTTGCTTATGTATCATAGTTAATAACTAAAATTCAATAAACAACTATATACTTTATAAGAAATAATCAACAAAACATAATTCTTCAACTAAGTAGGGACATGTCAACTGCTCAAGACTCAAGAACTTAATAAAATACCAGTTAGATTATAGTTTGTATCTCCATTCCCAAACAGAATATAAGCTTAAAACTGTATGATCACACTATAATTAATTTTCATCATAGGTCAAGCCTTGGTAGAAACTAGTGTACACTAATAAAAACGAGAAGAAAATAGAAAACATCATAAGTTATTTCACATTTACAGAAATGCATGGGTTGAAAGAAAGTGTACTACTTTAAATGGTTGCAAAGAAAATCAAATGAATTTTCTACATGGTTTTCCTTATAACTTCTAATACAACTTACAAATAAGCTCTTCATCAAGTGATGTTCCACATTTTCTATAGAAAGTTTTGTACGCTCAACAATTACACTCAAGGGAATAATTCGATCTTCTGAAGCCTGTCTGCAAGAAATGGCAATTAGTTTGAATTGGGAATGAAAAAAAAAAAGGTTATTAAATGCACCTTAACATGTTACTACAATGCAATCTAATTAACTATAAAACTGAATATAATCTCCATTAGGTAGAGAATGTTGATTTTTTCCAACAACTTCTGTTCATTATGAACTAGTGTTGGTTGGGCTTTTAAAGTACCATTATGCACCCGACACAATTCTTGATATCGTACTAAATCACCAGAATTGAATGCCTACAAAATGTAGTAAACCCATTCCACTTTTGTCCCTAGAAGGCTCTTGATGTGCTTAACATATTATAGGCTATGTGAACCAACATATTAAAAAGATAGATGAAACAAAAGAAATTTCAAAAAATAGGTGCTCCAAATATTTTGGTGTAATTACTCACTATAGGATAGGCAAGTAGCTCTCCAAAGTTGTAGATGTTGTCCCCAAGAAGGATAGAGAGGGACAAATCAAATGCTAAATCCTAAAAATAAAAAATAGCACATTAATTCATATAAAATTTGTAGAGAAATAGAAACTAACTGCTATACCTGAATCCTTGTTGATTCTAACAAACCCAGATTCAAGAACCACATTGTGGCCTGTAAACACTAACAACTTGAAATCATTGACGTTGTTTCTGAGGGCTTCTTTTAGAACCCTTCTCATAGAGAATAGTTATGAATTGGTACTCCTCACTACCATCTTATCATATCCATCAACCATTTCGACGGTTTCCACATCTGTGGAGTCCAAAGTCGGATGCTTTTCAATGATAGGGGTCGAGGGGCATCGTTGGCGAGGGTTTCCGGTGAGTTTTGGATAGTGGGCCGATCGAGAAGCGGTTTCTGGCTTGTGGGAGAGGGTTTCGAAGGAGAGGGGTGGGGTTGAGAGAATAGAAAATGAGGAGGTCGACGATCACGCCAAGGGAGTGGAGAGAGTCGTGCGGCGTGAAGTTCATCCTTTATGTTGAGGGAATTGTGTAGAGAAGAGGAACAAGAAGAGATGGTGCGAGAAATGGTATTGTTTAGTTACTCCTTTAAGGGTTGTTACGAGAAAAGTTGATGATTACAAAGTGATAGAAAATGAGAGGGTTAGGTCCGTGTTAGGGTTTCCAAAGAGAAGAAGTGAGAGGGTTTTCAAAAGAGAATGTTATGGAGGGAATGGGAAAATTTATTTTCGGAAAAAGATTAATGTTGTAAAGGGAAAGAAGATGCTTACATGCTTTTTTTAGGGTTTTTTAAAATTTGTATGTAACATATTATATACGAATTAATTTTTTAATTAAATATGTAATAACTTAGATACATATAAAATCCGTATGTAATTGTTTCCATTTTTTTTAATTAAATATGTAGTATGTTATATACGGATAGATTTCGTATGTAATAATTTTCACTTTTTTATTAAAAATGTAATGTTGTATATACGGATATGATCTGTATGTAATTAATTCCGCTTCATGGCGCTAAAATTACATATGGATTATGCCCGTATGTAATTACTTTTGGTTTACATACGGAAAAATCTGTATGTAATGAGTATTTACATATTGAATTAAATATATTATGTATATATGTGTATGTAACACTCAATTTACATACAAATTAGTATCCGTATGTAATAATCAATATGTAAATAAAGAATTTCTTATAGTGTTTGAAATTAAAACGAGTAGATAGACAATAGTTGTAAGAGGAATTGTTATCTATTCAAATCACAAAGGGAATAAATTGTGGTTGTTGGGTTAGAACCGTTGTCTATTCCCTCGTTATTACCCTAATTTGAAACCTGACACCACTTATGTTTTCATTCTTTTCATTTTCTTTCTTCTTTTCGTACTCTCTCTCTCCAATTCTGAATGTTCATCTTCACTCATTGCCTTTGTAAGTTCTTACCCTCATTGCTTATTCTTCTTCCATTCTTTTTATTGGTTCTTGCTCATTCTTCCATTGATTCATTGTATAAGGTTCTTCTTCATTGCTCCACCACTGCGCTCCGCTTCCCTCCACTGTTGTCGCCGCTGCCTTTGTAAGTTCTTCCTAACCTCATTACTTATTCTTCCACTTTCGTTCTTATCTTATTTTTCCTCCATTCTTCTATTGGCTCACTACTCATTTTTCAATTGGTTCACTGTTTAAGGTTCTTGTTCATTGCTCCACCACCGCGCTCCACTTTCCCTCCACCGTAGTTGCTTCTGTCGTCGTTTCCCTTCATCGCTACCCTCCACCGCCACCGCTACCATCACCTTGAGGTTGGTGTTGTTGTTTTTTGTTTATTTATTGAATATTTTTTTTTGTCTATATGTGATTTATAGACGACATACCTCAATAGAATAGATTACGTGCTAATAGACAACGATAAATCATTGTCTAAGTGCTAAAAGAACCGTTGTCTTTGACTTTTTTGGAACTAGTGAATGCATACTAATCTTTATAGAAAATTAAAAATTTAGGACAACCAACTTAGATTTTGAAGTGGAAGGGGTGGTGTTGGTGGCAAGTGGTGATAGTGGTAGCAACCACAATAAGGAATAAGGATCAGTGTGTGGCAGAACAGATAAATGACAATATTCAACCGACGATCACTAATCATTCAAATCTTATGTTCTAAATTCTAATTAAACACAATACAACTTAACTTTAAATCCCATCTAATTTATATGAACTTAAATGATAAATATTAATTCAAAATAGTAAGAAAAATAAATAATAATTAGAAATAAAAACTAATATAGAATGCGAAATTAACAAAGAGGCACGATAAACAGTGGTAACATCGGGATGAAATTGGTGGCAACAAGGGCGATGAGGACAACGATGATGAACCAACGACAATAGTCGTAATGGTAGTAGGAATGACGAAATGGGGCTAAGGAAGGGATCCCATGTAAAGGCACCACCATGAATAGTAGTAGGGGTTGCGAAAGGGGCTAATGCACGAAATACAAGTCAAGGTAAAAAAAATCATTATTAAAACTATTATTTGCAAGTAATCTTTTATTCATATATATTTTTGGAAAGAACGTGATTTGTACCTAAAGTATTAATTTCACACTAAAAGTATGAAATTAATAAAATTTAAAGTTTGTTCATGAATATGCCTTTATTTCAAGGGTGCGAAAGTGGAGTACTTTGTTCGTTAAAACGTACAGGAAGGTTGTAGCGTGCCCACACCACACAATTAGATGAGAAAGCTAACAAATAGATTATGCAATTGCCATTAGTTATAGGCACTGAAGAATCTTCCTCCTTTATGCATGTGAGCATATGTTATCTAAATTAAGGGGTTTCGTATAATCAATTACACAATACACATTATGTCAAATATTTGCATATAGATTCTTCTAATTTTTTAAAAATACAACTATTGTTTATAAATGTAATCTAGATTCTGTAGAAAAAAAAATCTGGATTTCTCCTCTCACCACCTTATTTTTCATACTAAAATTATCTCTAAAATTGTTCTAACTTAAGTTTGAGTGTCTTGTTAGTTATATCGATGGGTTGATCATTGTATTTAAAAATATACGAATAGAATGAATTAGGAATATTTTCTCTTGAATGCATTTTTCTTTATATAGGCTTCAATTTATGTTATAAAATTGTACCGCCCTGGAAGTCGGAGTAATGACGTGGCGTCGAGCTATTATATAGGCGTGTTGGATGGGACACCTGGCTAGAAGAAGGGGAGGAAGTCGGGGGGTTTCGTGTAGTCGCCAGTTATTAAGTTGGCGTGCTCCGATCTCCAGCATACCTGAACAGGCGGTCACAGGGTTGAAGATGAAGTCGCCAGATGCGAACCCAGGCGACCAAGTGGTTAGAGATCGCCGAA